>ENA-UONS01000824-UONS01000824.1-human-gut-metagenome-genome-assembly--contig:-CS19-NODE-824-length-33045-cov-11.810367_pt1 | contig 33045 bp, 32 predicted proteins | sample MGYA00242458_ERZ724005 | MGnify/ENA metagenome assembly ERZ724005
GATTACCTCTAAGGGCTTTTCCTCTCATGGAGCCACGGAATTGTTTACGACGTTTAACTCTTTTTGGCATTAACATTATTTATCGCTCCCTTCCTTAGTTCCTTTAGTTGGAAGAATCTCACCATTGTAGATCCATGCCTTTACACCAACTTTGCCATATGTGGTGTCTGCTTCTGCGAAACCATAATCGATGTCTGCACGAAGTGTCTGAAGCGGAATAGTTCCATCGCTGTAGAACTCTGTACGAGCCATATCAGCTCCACCAAGACGTCCGGATACGGATGTTTTGATTCCCTTTGCTCCAGATTTCATTGTACGCTGCATTGTAGATTTCATAGCACGTCTGAAGGAGATACGGTTCTCCAGCTGAAGAGCGATGTTCTCTGCAACAAGCTGAGCGTCTCTGTCTGGTCTCTTAACTTCTTTGATATCAACGATAAGCTTCTTGTCTGTGTATTTAGCAAGTTCAGCTTTAACTTTCTCGATCTCAGCGCCGCCTTTACCGATTACGATACCAGGTTTAGCTGTGTAAATGATAACTTTGACTCTGTCAGATGCTCTCTCGATCTCGATCTTGGAAACACCTGCGCTGTATAATTTCTTTTTGAGGAATGTTCTGATGTTGTAGTCCTCTACCAGATAGTCTGCGAAATCGCTCTCTGCATACCATCTTGAATCCCAATCCTTGATAACACCGACTCTAAGGCCATGTGGGTTAACTTTCTGTCCCATGTTTATCCTCCTTATTTCTCATCCAGCACGATGGTAATATGGCTTGTTCTCTTCTCGATTCTGTAAGCTCTACCCTGTGCTCTTGGCTGGATTCTCTTCATTGTAGGTCCTTTATTTGCATAGCAGGCTGCAACGACGAGATTGTCTGCGTTCATTCCGTTATTGTTCTCAGCGTTAGCAATAGCTGATTCCAGTAACTTTTTGATTACGCTGGAAGCGTATCTTGGGTTGTATGTCAGGATACCAAGTGCTGTCTGCACATCTTTGCCACGGATTGCATCTAAAACGTAGCAGGCTTTCTGAACAGAAATTCTTGCATAAGATAATTTTGCAGACGGTCTTGTCTCTCTATTATTCTCATTTCTGGCTCTCTTAATCTGGCTTCTATGTCCTTTTGCCATTTTAAAGTGCCTCCTTTCGTCATATTCAATATTCAGGTAAACACCTGGGTTGCCCGGACCGCTTCTTGCGATCAGGCAGCCTGGTGAAAAGTACTAACTAACGAACACCGGATTTCTTTTCGTCTTTTCCGTGTCCTCTGTAGGTTCTGGTAGCAACAAACTCACCAAGTTTGTGACCAACCATATCCTCAGTAATATATACCGGCACATGTTTTCTTCCGTCATGGACAGCGATTGTATGTCCAACAAAAGACGGGAAGATTGTGGAACGGCGTGACCAAGTTTTGATTACGGATTTATCATTTGCAGCGTTTAATGCATCTACTTTTTTAAGTAAGCTCTGATCTGCAAAAGGTCCTTTTTTCAGTGAACGAGACATTCTTAATCCTCCTTATTATTTGCTTAAAGCTTTTCCATCGCGTCTTCTTACGATGAGCTTGTTGGACGCTTTGTTTTTCTTTCTTGTCTTCAGACCAAGAGCAGGTTTGCCCCAAGGTGTACACGGACCTGGACGTCCAACCGGAGCGCGGCCCTCTCCACCACCATGTGGATGGTCATTCGGGTTCATAACAGAACCGCGAACTGTAGGTCTGATTCCCATGTGACGCTTACGGCCAGCTTTACCGATGTTGATCAGGTTGTGATCACCATTTCCGATGATACCAACTGTAGCACGGCAGATGATCGGAACCATTCTCATCTCACCAGATGGGAGACGAAGTGTAGCGTATTTGCCTTCTTTAGCCATAAGCTGAGCACCATTACCAGCGGAACGAACCATCTGTCCGCCCTTTCCTGGGTGAAGCTCAATGTTATGAACCATAGTACCAACCGGGATAAGCTCTAACGGTAAGCAGTTACCTACACGGATTTCAGCTTCCGGTCCGTTCATAACTTTCTGTCCAACTTTAAGTCCTTCCGGAGCAAGAATGTATGCTTTCTCGCCATCTGCATAGCAGATAAGTGCGATGTTTGCTGTTCTGTTCGGATCATACTCAACAGATTTAACTACTGCCGGGATTCCATCTTTTCTTCTCTTGAAGTCAATGATTCTATATTTTCTACGGCTTCCGCCTCCCTGATGTCTTACAGTGATCTTACCCTGGTTGTTACGTCCAGCGTTTTTCTTTAAAGACACGGTAAGGGATTTCTCTGGTGTTGCTTTAGTGATCTCAGAGAAGTCGGAACCAGTCATATGTCTTCTAGACGGGGTATATGGGTTATAACTTTTGATTCCCATTTCTTTTCTCCTTTCAAATTTGTTCTCACGCTTTTGAATGCGTATAAACTGCTATCTGTTAATTAAAGACCCTCGAAGATCTCGATGTCTTTGCTGTCCTCTGTAAGGGCTACGATAGCTTTTTTGGATTTAGCAGTTTTTCCAACTACCATTCCGCGGCGTTTTTTCTTACCATCAAGATTCATGGTATTTACGCTTTTAACTTTTGTTCCATCGAACATTTTCTCAACAGCTTCTTTGATCTGAGCTTTGTTTGCTTCCGGATGAACAAGGAAAGTATATTTCTTCTCACCCATAGCAGCCATGGATTTTTCAGTGATCACTGGTCTTTTGATCACGTCGTAATATTTAATATCTGCCATTATGCGTATACCTCCTCGATGGATGCTACAGCGTCTTTAGTTACTACTACAGTACCGTGGCTCATAACATCATATACGTTGATGCCGTTAGCAGCTACAGTCTGTACGTTCTCGATATTTCTTGCAGAAAGGATTACGTTCTTGTCTTCCTGTGCTGTTACAATAAGAGCTTTCTCTGCTTTCAGGTTTGTAAGAACCTTCTGCATTTCTTTTGTCTTTGCATCAGCAAGTGCAAGGCTATCAACAACTACAAATTTATTGTCCTGAACTTTAGAAGTCAGAGCGGATTTAAGAGCTGCTCTTCTTTCTTTTTTGTTCATTTTTACTTCATAATCTCTTGGAGTTGGTGCGAAAATAATTCCGCCGCCTGTCCACTGTGCAGCACGGATGGATCCCTGTCTAGCATGACCGGTTCCTTTCTGTCTCCAAGGTTTTCTTCCGCCACCGCTTACTTCAGAACGAGTTTTCGCTTTCTGAGTACCCTGGCGTTTATTTGCAAGCTGACGAACAACAGCAAGGTGAACAAGATGCTCATTGACTTCAACGCCGAATACTGCATCGTTCAGCTCCATTGTTCCAACTTCATTGCCTTCCATATTATAAACAGTTACGTTTGCCATTTGTGTGCTCCTCCTTTCTTATTATAAGGACTTTACTGTCTCTTTGATTGTAACCAAGGATTTCTTAGGTCCTGGAACAGCACCTTTAACTAACAGTAAGTTATTTTCTGTATCTACGCGTACGATCTCAAGATTCTGAACAGTTACCTGCTCGCTTCCCATATGACCTGGCATGTGTTTTCCTTTGAATACCTTGCTCGGATCAGAACAAGCACCATTGGAACCTGCATGACGATGATATTTGGAACCGTGAGCCATAGGTCCTCTGGACTGTCCATGTCTCTTGATTGCGCCCTGGAAGCCTTTACCTTTTGAAACTGCTGTTGCATCGATGTGATCTCCAGCTGCAAAGATATCAGCTTTAATTTCCTGTCCTACCTCATATTCAGCAGCGTTCTCAAAACGGAATTCTTTAACGAATCTCTTAACTGCAACGCCTGCTTTTGCAAAGTGGCCTGTTTCCGGTTTGTTCACCAGTTTCTCTCTGATGTCGCCGAAGCCAACCTGAACTGCTGTGTATCCGTCGTTCTCATCTGTTTTAACCTGAGTTACGACACATGGACCAGCCTGTAAAACGGTTACCGGAATTAACATTCCATCTTCGTTGAAGATCTGAGTCATTCCGACTTTGGTAGCTAAAATAGCTTTCTTCATCTTTCTTCCTCCTATAGCGGATTGCCCTTTCGGGTAATCATATAATAAATAGCTAAATGCTTATGCATTTACAAGATTAATTATTTTGCCTTCATCTTGATGTCGATATGAACACCAGCAGGCATTTCCAGTCTGGACAGTGCATCAACTGTCTTCTGGGTCGGAGCAATGATATCAATCAGTCTCTTATGTGTTCTCTGCTCAAACTGTTCTCTGGAATCTTTATATTTGTGAACAGCTCTTAAGATTGTAACAACTTCCTTCTTAGTTGGAAGCGGAACCGGTCCGCTAACTGTTGCACCATTCTTCTTAACAGTGTCGATGATCTTTGCAGCAGATGCATCTACTAACTGATGATCGTAAGCTTTTAATGTGATTCTCATTACCTGATTTGCCATAAAAAAAGTCTCCTCCTATTCGTACTCACTATCAGTACGACAAGCGGCGACTGTACACATCTCCGTGTGTGTCCTAAAACATCTTCCTGCTACGGACATTCTTTCACACGTCCCATCCCAAGATGGCTATTGAACTTGTACAGTGACTTGTCGTCAGTTTCCTAACTTGACATTCGCTCCACGGAAAACCCGCCTTAGTCGGCGGCAACCTCGCGCTTCATTGCTATCATGTCACAGCAGATATTAGTATACACAAAGGTTTTAAAAATTGCAAGTGTTTTTTTCAAAAAATCCAGATGTTTTTTTGTATTATTTTAAATACAATCCAGAGTGTGTCTGAAAATGGTTTTATGCAAGATGTGAGTGTGTATATTCCAGTTTTTTCTTTCTTCCTATTATATAGTGCTTCTAATAGCTGTCGGTTACACTCCTGCTGCCGGCAACTATCAATCAGCTTTCATTATTTAACACAGTGGCTCTAAAACCTTACGAAATCATTGTCTTTTCCTTAATATAAAAACGAGAAGAGGCATCATCGAATGCCTCTTCTTTCCTATTATAATAATGAATTAATCTTCATCATCATAGTATTCGTCTTCATCCTCATCTTCGTCAGCAAAGATATCAGAATAATCAAACAAAGTTACCTTGGTTATCTCATCCTTTACAATGTCAGGAGCATCTCCTTCTTTCTTTGCTTTCGCAGCAAGCTGCGCCGGTGAATATCTTGGGATTGCCAGTTTCTTGATCTCAACTGGTTTATCCTCTTCTTCCTCATGAATCTCCGGAGCTGCTTTCTTCTTCAGTGCTGCCTTCTTAGTCTGTGTTGCAGGCTTAGCAGACTTCCTGACTGGTTTGGAGTCTTTTGCAGTAGCTGCTGCTACTTCTTTCTTCAGAAGTTCATGTGCTTCACTTGTAGCACTCTGTACAGCTCTTTGTGGCGCTTCCTCTTCCTCTACATCAAAATCATCTTCATCGATTTCATCCACAAAGCCACCGGTACGGATCTTACGCTTCTCTTTCTTGCTGCGCTTGCCCTGAGCTTTGATTTCACGCTCTTCATCACGGTACTCACGCTCTTTACGCTTTTCTTCTTTCTTCAGCTCTTTACGGCTCTTCACGTATCCTGGTTCTGTATCCTCCGGATAGTCGTCATAATCATCCAGATCTTTTTTCCAGAGTTCTGCGATTACATAAAGAATAATCAGAAACAAAACGGTAAGCCCAAGAACAATCATACCCTCAATACTCTTGGTAGCTGCCATCAGATATCCGATAAACGGAATTGTTACAACAATTTTCGGAAGGTAGCTTCCAATTGCCACATTAATCGGCTGTCCCTGAGAAACAGTTGGATCCATAGCAGTACCTGTACCATTTGTGACTTCAGCGCTGGCCAGTGTATAACGATACACTGCATTCTCATCATTTACAAGGATCGGTGTACCCAGAGCTGCTTCTTCGGTTTTAACCGGAATTGCATATGTAACAGATCCCATTGCCAGATTTGACTTGACTGTGGAGTCGTCTCTGATTTCAGTCGTCACTCCAAAGAATGGAGGAACCGCTAATGCAACCACACAAAGTATGGTACATATTACAACAAAATGTACTATAAATTTCAAAAACTTAGACATTGGTAACCATCCTCACTTTTTACGGCAGCCTTTACTGGTTGCTCAGATACTGTTCAATACTGCTCATCGCAGCTTCTTCATCTTCACCATTAGCAGAAAGTGTAATCTCCTCACCGGCGTCAAGTCCCAGTGTCATCATACCCATAATACTCTTGGCATTTACTTTCTTCTTGCCTACTTCTACGTAGATTTCACTGTTGAACTGACTTGCCACCTGTACCAGCTGTGCAACGGGTCTGGCTTCAAGCCCTGTGGACAGGTGAATGGTGATTGGTTTTTTAATCATAATAACTCCTCCTTGTTTTCCCTCAGGTCATCTGCAAGCAGGCTTAATTTACGAAGCCGGTGATTTACTCCAGACTTTCCAACCTGTGGATTCAACATCAATCCTAGTTCTTTAAGTGTTGCTTCCGGATACTGCAACCGCAATCTGGCGATCTCCTCAAGTCCTTCATTCAGACTCTCCAGGCCCACCTTTTCCTCAAGAAGTCTGATATCCTCGATCTGCTTCACTGCTGCATTAACCGTCTTATTTATATTAGCAGTCTCACAGTTTACCTTCCGATTCACAGAATTGCGCATCTCTTTCAGGATACGGATATTCTCCAAATCCATAAGAGCTACATTTGCTTCCATAATAGCAAGCATGTCTACAATCTGCGCCCCTTCCTTCACATAGAGTACATAAGACTTCTTACGTAGAACCATCTTGGCATCTATATGAAAGCTGTGAATAATTTCCTGCAGCTGCCCGCTGATCTCCTGGCTGGGACATACAATTTCGAAATGGTATCCCTTCTGAGGATCACTGATCGAACCTGCCGAGAGAAAAGCACCGCGTACAAACGCCCTTTTGCAGCAATCCCTCTGATATACAATAGAATTGGATACAAGTGGCATTCCTCCGCTCACTCCCGAAAATTCCAGCTTGGCAGAATCCAGTATTTCCTTTACCAAAACCTGATCAATAATGGAAATACAATAAAGATTTCCCTTTCTGAAACAGTCAATCCGGGAATTTGATACATCTGTCTCTATATTAAATGTTTTTTGCAATAATGTAAAGCCTTTTCTTGAAAGTGCCTCATTTTCTGTCTGGATACGCAGGGATTTTTTCCCATCAGTTCCAGCCTCCAGGCTGCCGCAGAAAGTAAAGATTGCAGCCAGTTCCGCAATCCTGCAGTGTCTTCCGGAGCCGATATGCCTGGAAAGTTCTTCTTTCACCATCCCTGAAAAAGACATTCATCGATCTCCTCTTTCTATTTTTTCAATAGGCGATCTTTATCCACATCTCTGTGCTCCAATCGAAAACCGTATTCACCATTTCTGGCGATCCGGCTATACAACTCTCTTGCAATGGTAACGGAACGGTGCTTGCCCCCTGTGCAGCCAACTGCAATTACAAGGCTTGTTTTACCCTCCTGTGCATACTTAGGAATCAGGAACTCCACCATATCTTCCAGTTTATTTGCAAAAATCCTTGCGGTCTCATTATCCATTACATAATTAAACACGCTCTCATCCATACCGGTAAGGGGACGTAATTCATCCTCATAATATGGATTCGGAAGAAAACGCACATCGAATACCAGGTCTGCATCTGCCGGAATTCCATACTTAAATCCAAAAGACAGAACCGTGACCATCATATTACAGAATTTTTCATTATTTACAAAAATCTTCTCAATTTCCTGGCGCAGCTCCCTTGTAAGAAGGTGACTGGTATCAATAATATAATCAGCTCTCTTACGAAGAAAATCCATTTTCTGGCGTTCCAGACGGATTCCGTCATCTACCCTGCCGTTACTGGCAAGCGGATGGCTGCGTCTGGTTTCCTTATAACGCTTTACCAGCACGGAATCTTCTGCATCCATAAAAAGAATCTCAAAATCATATCCAGCTTCTTTCATATGATCCAGAACCTGTGCCAGTTCTTCCAGAGAGTGACCGCTTCTGGCATCAATACCAAGAGCCGCATTCTGGACTCCTTCTTCATGTACTTCCAGCATCAGGGAAGCAAATTTCTCCACCAATGGAATAGGAAGATTGTCCACACAAAAATAGTGGGCATCCTCCAGCATTTTCAGCACAGTAGACTTACCTGCGCCGGAAACGCCTGTAACAATTACAAATCGCATAATTCATCTCCTGCCGGGCAAAACAGTGTCACTGCTCACGGCCTGACCAGTAGCAGTAAAACGGACTCTTCTGCCCCTTATGTGTCTTAAATCCATTCCAAAGGATTCTCTAGAATTCTCCCAGAAACTTCACCTCTGGTTCAAGCTTCACACCAAATTTCTCCATAACAATTCTTTGAACGTCAGACATCAGTGTGGTAACATCTTTCGCTGTGGCATTTCCTGTATTGATCACGAAGCCACAATGCTTCTCGGAAACCTGGGCGCCGCCTACCTGATAGCCTCGCAATCCGCTGTCCATGATTAGTTTGCCTGCGAAATAGCCCTCTGGCCGTTTGAAAGTGCTTCCTGCACTTGGATAAGAAAGTGGCTGCTTGCTGGTTCGCATCCCTGCCAGCTCCTGCATACGGCTGCGAATCTCCTCCTGATCACCCTTTTCAAGAGAAATGACAGCTTCCAGAACAATATAGCCTGCTTCTTTTATCACACTGGTCCGATAACCCATGTGAAGTTCATCTGCCTGCAAGGTCAGGACTCCGCCCTCTGGAGTAAGAACCGTGACTTCTTTCAGAACATCCTTCATTTCTCCGCCATACGCTCCTGCATTCATCACCACAGCACCACCCAAGGTTCCCGGAATTCCCCCTGCAAACTCAAAGCCAGTCAGCGATGCCTCTCTTGCAGCTGCAGCAATTCCAGATAAAAGAGCTCCTGCCTGGGCATGGATCCGACCATCTTCAACCTTGATCTGTCCAAAGTTTCTATACAGCTGCACTACTACTCCCTGATAGCCCTTGTCGCTTACAAGAAGATTGCTTCCATTTCCAAGAATAAAATACGGAACATTTTTCGCCTTACAAACTGCTATGATTTTCTTAATCTCGTCAGCATTCTCCGGTACCAGAAAGAAATCTGCCGGACCGCCAATTCGGAATGTAGTATGCCTGCTCATAAGCTCCGCTTCCAGTATCCGGTTATCTTCCAGAATTTCCTGGAACCGCTGTTTTAAATTTACATTCACAGATTTACATCCTCTATCTTTCTATACTCAACTTTTCTATCAAATGATATCTGCGCCAATCCTATTCTTTCCATTGCCGCATCGTTTTATTATACTATTTAACTTCACAAATGTACAGAAAAAACGCATATTTTCCAAGATTCTTTCCATACTAAATGTTGTTATGACAGTTGCAAAACAACAAACTTTTCTCAGCGACATGTTCGTTTCGTGAAAGGAGATTTCACCCATGCTCCAGCAAGTTTTCCTATCCATAGTTGGCTTCTGCTCTGGAATCATCATCGCAGGCGGTGTAGTTGGCCTGCTTATCGGTCTTTCCATCGTTCCCCGCTATGCCGGTATCACTCATACAGGAAAACATATATTGTTATATGAAGATATTACGCTTCTTGGCATTGTATGTGGCAACCTTTTTTTCCTCTATGGCTGGCACATTCCAGGCGGAACCTTTGCTCTGCTCCTTTATGGACTTTTTTCCGGTATCTTTCTGGGCGGATGGATCATGGCACTTGCTGAGATGGCAGATGTTTTCCCCATCTTTTCCAGAAGGATCAAACTGACCAATGGAATCCGATGGGTCGTGATCGCAGTGGCCTTCGGAAAAGCTTTGGGATCTTTGTATTATTTTTATAAACGGTGGTTTCCCTGAATTGCGTAAAAAAATCAACGCAGCTAATTTTCTATAATAAATAAGAAGGAACGTTTTTACCAGACTTTCCTTTTTTATCCTTCTTTGACACCTTGGCGCTTTCTTCTTTATTTTCTCCGGTGATTATCGGACATTCATCTGACAGGTCACGATACCATTTCCGATAATCTGCAGGAGAACAGCCCATCTCTTTTCGGAAAGTCTCTGAAAAATAGCTTGCTCCTGCAAAACCATTTTCCACTGCAATATCTCCCATGGAAGCTGTCTTCTCCAGAACTGCATCCATACTGTTCCAAATTCTGCATTTCTGCAAATATTCGAATGGAGTCATCTCCATATGTTTCTTAAAGAAACGGCAAAAATCACCAGTGCTTACCTGACATGCTTCTGCCATAGCAGAAAGAGTCAGTTTCTCGTTACAATGCTCAGTGAGATATCCTGTCATACGATTCAGTTTCACCCGTTCTCTGATCACTGCATTCTTACATTCCGGACGCGGCTGGGCAAATTTCTTATAAAGACTTCCCCATGCAGTGAACAGCCAGCTCTTCATATCCAGTTCATAGGCCATATCCCTGCCTTCTGCTGTCTGCGCAGCGGCGAGAAGTGCCTGAAGAAGAATGTCTTCATCTGTATCTTCCTCAGCTGACGGCATAAACCTGCAATAAGCGAAGGATTCTGCTTCTGCAACCGGTGAAATATATTTATTCTGAAGGCTCTCATCTCCAGCTGCCAGATACTCTCCAGCCACCTCAATTATATAAAAACTGCTGCTTTCCTTCTCACTTCTGACCAGACGATAGGACTGTCCTGCATTGATAAATAACGCCTCGCCAGCTTCCAGATCTACTTTTTCCTGATTTATCTGACACTGTATTTCTCCTTCTTCTGCCAATAGAAAAGTGAATGCATTCCCACTGATGCATGGCATATGTCCAAATTCCGGCTGAAGCAGTCCCAGCTTATAGATTCTGATCTTATTCTCAGTTTCCTCTGTAAGGAGCTGTACTCCCTTCCCTATAAAATATTTTCCCATAAGGTACCTCTCTTCTTCGGTTTATAATATGAGGCTACTGTCATTCTGTTTATGAGCAATAGCATCATCTTCCGTAATAACTATAACAATACTATCATGATAGTATAAATTCAGCTAAAAAGAAAGTATATTTTACATATTTTTTCACATAATAATAGAAACCAAAAGGTTACTGTACTCTAAGCAAGCAATTCCATTCATCATAGCTACAGGAGGCATTTATGAACAGTTCCATACCAAAAGCAAAGCAGAAACAATACGCCGACTATGTAAAACAGATCACCCCTACCCACAGTCTTCCCATGAACATGGCAAAGGCTTTTCTCACAGGCGGTGTAATCTGTGTCGTTGGGCAGATTATAACAAATTTTGCAAAATCCAGAGGATTAGACCAGGATATGGCCGGTACCTGGTGTTCTGTTACCCTGGTTTTCATCAGTGTTATTCTTACTGGATTTAATATTTATCCAAAGATTGGAAAATTTGGCGGAGCGGGAAGTCTGGTTCCAATCACCGGTTTTGCTAATTCCGTAGCCGCCCCTGCCATTGAATATAAAACGGAGGGTCAGGTCTTTGGAATCGGCTGCAAGATTTTCACCATTGCAGGTCCTGTAATCCTTTACGGAATCATGAGTTCCTGGATTGCCGGAGTGATCTACTATCTTCTGAAAATAATGGAGGTGATTTCATGAATCCACAGACACCAGCCAGACTTACCGGTTCTGCCAGTATGAGCTTTCAGAATCCGGTTTACGTTGTAAGCTGTGCTTCTGTAGTTGGAAAAAAGGAAGGGGAAGGACCTCTTGGAAGCAAATTTGATCTGGTCTGCGAAGAACCTATGTTTGGAGAGGCTACCTGGGAAGCTGCGGAAAGCACCATGCAAAAAGAAGCAGCCGCATTGGCTCTTGGAAAAGCCGGACTTACTCCAGGGGATATCCGCATGACCTTCGCAGGTGATCTTCTGGCTCAGACTACCGCCTCTTCCTTTGGAATTGCCGGAATGGGAATCCCATTTTACGGACTTTTCGGTGCATGCTCCACCATAGGGGAATCCCTCTCTCTTGGCGCCATGTCTGTTGCAGCCGGATACGGAGAACATATTCTCTGTGCCACTTCCAGCCATTTTGCCAGCGCAGAAAAAGAATTCCGATTTCCTCTGGCTTACGGAAACCAGCGTCCTCTCTCAGCCACGTGGACGGTTACCGGGAGCGGTGCCTGTGTTCTCTCCGGAACTTTGCCTGTTCCGGAAATTCCGGAAAAGACTGATCTGCTAATTTCAGCAGAAGGATGTGTCCAAATAACAGGACTCACCACTGGAAAGCTGATTGACTTTGGACTTAAGGATTCTCTGAACATGGGTGGATGCATGGCACCTGCCGCCTGCGATACCATTTACCGGAATTTTTGTGACTTTGACCGAACACCTGATGATTATGATGCAATCTTCACCGGAGACCTGGGAGCTGTTGGAAAACGGATCCTGCTGGATCTGTTAAAAGAAAAAGGATATGATATAGAGTCCATTTATCAGGACTGTGGACTTTTAATCTTTGATGGTGAAACACAGGATACTCATTCTGGTGGAAGTGGTTGTGGATGCAGTGCATCTGTGCTGGCTGCTTATATTCTGCCGGAACTGGCAAAAGGAACCTGGAAAAAGGTGCTCTTTGTTCCTACAGGAGCATTGCTTTCCAAAACAAGTTTTAATGAGGGAGATTCCATTCCGGGGATTGCACATGCTGTAGTATTAGAGCATGTTTCAAAAAAAGATCAAAAGCAGTAAACTAAATAATTGTGCGTACTTCCTGTATAATTGCAGTCCTATAAGCCGTACTGTATTAATTATAATCTGTCTCTACCAACTATCTTTTTCTGTATCTATGAGGAGATGATTTCATGGACTATTTTAATGCATTCTGGGTAGGTGGCCTGATCTGCGCCCTTGTCCAGATTTTACTTGATAAAACCAAACTTATGCCTGGACGTGTCATGGTTCTTCTGGTATGCACCGGCTCTATTCTTGGCGCCATAGGCATTTATCAGCCTCTGATTGATTTCGCCGGTGCCGGTGCTGCTGTGCCATTACTTGGTTTCGGGAATACACTATGGAAAGGTCTGAAAGAAGCCATCGACACAGATGGTGTCATCGGGCTTTTCACAGGAGGCTTCACCGCCTGCGCAGCTGGTGTCTCTGCAGCCCTGATTTTTTCTTATCTGGCAAGCTGGTTTTTTAAACCGAAAATGAAAGAATAACAACGTACTTTATCCTTGCCTGAAACCAACATTTTTTACAATGGGAGTGAATTTCATGAGTGACACACTATACATCCAAACCGAAGAAAACGTGGAGGTTCATCACCCCCATGTCTATCTTCAGGACATTGCCAAGCTATCCTGCACCAATTCCAAAATTTTAAATCACCTAAGGGTTCTCCCGGTAGCAAACCTGGATCCGGACAAGACTGGCCGGTATGTGATTTCTGTTATGGATCTTATAAATGATATCCAGCTCAAAGAGCCTGATCTTGATATTACGCATATTGGCGAACCAAACTTCATCATCACCTATCAGAAGGAAGGAACTGTCAATATTGTTATAAGATGGTGCAAAGTCATATTTGTCTGCCTCGCCACCTTTTTCGGTGCAGGCTTTTCCATTATGACCTTTAACAATGACGTAGACATCCCCGCCCTTTTCGAGCAGATCTACACCCAGGTCACCGGGCAGCCCACAACCGGCAATACTGTCCTGGAAATTTCCTATTCCATCGGTATCGGTCTCGGCATCCTGTTCTTCTTTAACCACTTCGGAAGAATGAAACTCACCGATGATCCCACACCTATGCAGGTGCAGATGCGTCTGTATGAAGATGACATAAATACCACGATCATTGAAGATATTTCACGAAGTAAGGAATGAACGCTCACAGTAACCCGTTCTGCAGGATGTACGTCACAATTTGCATCAAGCCGTTGCTATTTTTACAAAAAAATGATACTATATCTTTATGTGAACGCTCTCTGTGAACACTTCTCCACAGGGAGCTTATTTTACCAGATGAGGAGGCACATCATGAACAATTACAGAATGGGAACAAAATGTGTTCAGGCTGGATATAAACCTGGCAATGGTGAACCAAGACAGATCCCGATTATTCAGTCAACAACATTCAAATACGACACCAGCGAGGATATGGGAAAACTTTTCGACCTTGAAGCTGAGGGGTATTTCTACTCCCGCCTTCAGAATCCTACCTGCGACCATGTTGCAGCCAAGCTTGCATCAATGGAAGGTGGAACCGCAGCTATGCTTACTTCTTCCGGACAGGCAGCTAATTTCATGGCACTATTCAATATCTGCGAGTGTGGAGACCATATTGTAGCTTCTTCCTCCATTTACGGCGGAACCTTCAACCTGATCTCTGTTACCATGGCCAAAATGGGAATCACCGCAACCTTCGTTTCCCCAGATGCTACAGAAGAAGAATTAAACGCAGCTTTCAAGCCAAATACCAAAGTTATGTTCGGCGAAACCATTGCGAATCCGGCACTTACCGTCCTGGATATTGAACTTTTTGCAAAAGTTGCTCACGAACATGGGGTTCCCCTTGTAGTAGATAATACCTTTCCTACACCAGTAAACTGCCGCCCCATCGAATGGGGTGCTGACATTGTTACTCACTCCACCACCAAATACATGGACGGACATGGTGCAGCATTAGGCGGTGCTATAATTGATGGCGGTCACTTTGACTGGATGGCGCGCAAAGACCGATATCCGGGACTTTGCACCCCAGATGAAAGCTATCACGGAATTACATATGCTGAGAAATTTGGAAAAGAAGGCGCATTCATCACGAAATGTACCGCTCAGCTTATGCGTGATTTCGGTTCCATGCAGTCCCCGAACAGTGCTTTCATCCTGAATCTTGGACTGGAGTCCTTGCATGTACGCATGCCGAAGCATGTTGAGAATGGACAGGCTGTAGCAGAATTTCTGGAAAGCCATCCGAAGGTAGCTTACGTAAATTACCCTGGACTTCCATCTAATAAATACTATGACAGAGCGAAGAAATATCTGCCAAATGGCGGCTGCGGTGTTGTCTCCTTCGGTCTGAAGGGCGGCCGTGAAGCAGCTTCCACCTTTATGCAGAACTTAAAGCTTGGCGCAATTGAGACTCACGTAGCAGATGCAAGAACCTGCTGCCTGAACCCTGCCACCTCCACCCACAGACAGATGACAGACGAGCAGCTCATTGAAGCTGGCGTACCGGCAGAGCTGATCCGTATCAGTCTTGGTCTTGAGGATAAAGAGGATCTGATCGCGGATATTTCCAATGCGCTGGATGCAATTAAATAATTGCATGCTTTCCACAATAACGGATTGAAATTATAGAGTTTTACACTTTTTATAACTATTCCTACACATAAATCCCCATAACAGACCTTAAATTTGATCTGTTACGGGGATTTTTCTTTTCCTCACTAAAGCATATACCACGTCAATTATTTTCGATGGAGAACTGCCATGTTTTTTTTCCATATTATTGAACTTCGAATAAGCAATAACTTCTCCATCTCCATTTTTACATTTTTACATTTTTACAAATGCTATACCAGAATTTTTTATTGTAATTCCAGGACAGGTATGATACAATTTATCCGGTTAACGGAATGCAGTGCCAGGGGGAGCGCCCTTGTGCTGCGGTCAGAATTTGTGATGACGAAAACCAGATTGCGAGGGAGCCCGTAGGTCCGGGTTGAGAGGATCCCGTCAGGATCGACCGAAACCTGTTCACCTGTTTTTTTGCAGGTGGATTGTCAGCATCTGCTCGAAAGTCATTTTCGATACATGCTGGGAGGCATGTATTTTTATTTACATGAATAATGAGCCCTTCTCACCATGGCATATTTGAGAGTCCATTGCTGTAATCTCTATTCCCAGCTTTGCAGAAAAATTTTTTCAAACATTCTATAGTAAGAAATTGGGCAATTTTCTCGTTATAACCGACTTCCAGCAGAAATAAAGTTACTGCCCATTTTATTCGCAGCGATTCGCTTTGCGTCATATTTCAAATGCGCAGTAACACATTATATGATCAAACAAAAGCATGGAGGTATTTCACTATGAAGAAACACATTGTATCCGCACTTTCCCTGGCATTATGCCTGGGACTTACCGTTGGGAGCACTGTCACTGTTTTTGCAGAGGACACCAAAACCATTGATTCTCTGAAGATTGCATTTTCCCCATATGCAGATTCCGACACCATCACCACTGCTACAGAGCCGCTGGAAGATTTACTGAAGGAAACATTGCTCACCAAGGGGTATGACGTGGAGAACGTGGACATGACAGTAGGTACAAGCTACACCGCTGTTGGCCAGGCTTTAAGTGCAGGAAGCGCAGATATCGGATTTATTTCCGGCGGAAATTACGTACTTTTCTCTGATGACTGTGACGTTCTTCTTACCGCCCTTCGCTATGGAATCAACAAAGATTCTGATGATCCGAAAGATTGGAATGATGGTACAATCGAAGAAAACACCGATGAGATGTCTACCTATTACCGTTCTATTATTCTGGCAGGTCCAAGCGAAAAGGGACAGGCTTTACTGGAAAAGGTAAATAACGGCGAAGAGCTTACCTGGGATGATCTGAACGATGCTACCTGGGCTGTTATGGGACCAACTTCAGCTTCCGGTTATATTTATCCAAGCTTATGGCTGAACGAAAAATATGGAAAGGGAATCAGTGATCTGGCAAATGCGGTAGAATCTGATTCTTATACAACCTCTCTTGCACGTCTGGCTTCCGGACAGGCCGATGTGATGGTTTCTTATGGCCACATCCGTACCAAATACGCACCGGAATGGAAAGAGACCTTCGGCGGTACAGATGATATGGTGAATCAGACTGGTGTGATCGGAGTTACAGATAAGATTTACAATGATATGATTGCCTACAGCAAAACTTCTGAAGTTATGCAGGATGAAGATTTCCGCCAGGCGCTGGGAGATTCCTTTATTGAGATTGCGAATACGGACGAGGGAAAAGATATTATCAGCGTGTTCAGCCAGGTTGGATATGAATGGGGCGATGACTCCAATTACGATGGCGAACGAGAGGCGCAGGAGCTGCTGAAGTCTATGGAATAGACTTCAACTTTTCTGAATAGTTACAAAATATTTTAAACTGCCGGGGCAGATTATTTGCCTCGGCAGTAGTTTTAAACGAGGTCAATTTTATCTATGAATTTACAGATTCAGCATATCGCAAAAAAATTTCATAATGGCACAAAAGCCCTGGCAGATGTGGATTTCTCCGTCTCACAGGGGGAATTTGTCTCGGTGATCGGGCCTTCGGGGGCGGGGAAGACAACGCTCTTTCGCATTCTCAATGGAATGATGGACTGCACTGGAGGGCAGGTGCTTCTGGATGATAAGCGCTTTGATTCTCTAAAAGGAAGGAAAAAACGTGAACTGCAAAAATCCATCGCAACCATTTATCAGGACTTTTGTCTGGTGGAGAATTCTACCTGTCTGAAGAATGTGCTGACTGCCGGACTTCCGGATATGGGATTTTTCCAGGGCGTGTTTGGACTTTATGGAAAATCACGTAAGAAAGAAGCCCTGAAACTGCTGGATCGGGTTGGACTTCTGGAAAAGGCAGACGAACCGGTTAAAAATCTGTCTGGCGGACAAAAGCAAAGGGTAGCAATTGCAAGAGCACTTATGCGGCATCCGGCGATCCTGCTGGCAGATGAACCGGTGGCGTCTCTTGATCCAGTTACCGGGAGACAGATTCTAGGGTTGCTGAAGAGTATTCATGAGACTGATGGTGTCACCATTTTAATGAACAGCCATAATCTGGAATTCTCCCAGGAGTTCTCCGACCGACTTATTGGTCTGAAAGATGGCAAGGTTGTATTTGACGGTAAGACTGCTGATCTGACTGATTCTATCACTACACAAATTTATAACAAAAATGATACTCAGATAGAGAATAAGCGAGGTGTCGCTTATGAATGATAACAAAACAAGCAAAAATTCCATTGTGGCAAAATTTGCTGTTCCAATTTCTTTTCTGATTTTGTTTTTCCTTGCAGCAAATTTCACAGACTGTGACCTTGTAACTTTCTGGAAACGAAGGAACCACCTCACCGACCTGGTCGTGGATATGATCCCGCCAGATTTTTCTTATATTCAGAAGATCCTGCTACCGCTTTTTTACACCATTCAGATGTCTGTTACCGGAACGGTACTTGGCACCTTTTTTGCCCTTGTACTCTCGCCTTTTGGCGCTGCAAACTTAGGATTTCCAGCTGTAATACGACGGATACTTAGAATTGTAATCCAGATTCTCCGTTCTTTTCCAGCCTTGATTCTGGCGCTTACTGCTACCTTTCTTTTCGGGCTTGGAACCTTTGCAGGTACTTTTGCCATTACCTTGTACACCTTTGCCATTATGACAAAACTTACCTACGAGGATGCAAGTGCCGCCGATGTAAAAGCTTACCAGGCACTTCGGGCTATGGGTGTTTCAAAGTATGTAGCTTATATCCATGGAATTCTACCAGAGATCATTCCTGGATTTCTCACCAATGCACTTTACCTGTTGGAAACCAATGTACGGCACAGCTCCATTTTAGGATATGTGGGAGCTGGCGGTATCGGACTGCTTCTCAATGAGAAGATTTCCTGGTTGGAGTATGACAAAGTGGGGACCATTCTGCTGATGCTGTTTCTAACAGTGTGTGTGATTGAATATTTCAGTCGGTATCTGGCCGCCTTGATACGAAAAGAGCGCACAATAAAAAAAGAGCAGGCCAGACTGCTGCTTCTGTTTCTGGCTGCCCTGTTTCTGATCTGCACGTTTACCCTTTCCCTGCCGGATTTTTCCAGAACCAGTCCACAGACTTTGCGAAATATGTTTGCTGGCTTTCTGCAGCCAGACTGGAGCTTCTTTTTCTCGGCTGAAAAAGATGGGCTTGGGTATCTTTTACTGGAAACAGTGTGCATTGCTTTTATTGGAACGGTAATCGGAGCCATTGTATCTGCACCGCTGGCTTTTCTAAATACCAAACGTTTCGTACCTGCTCCTGTGTCCTTTCTTTTTAACCTGGTGATCATGGTAATCCGTTCGGTGCCTTTTCTGGTGTATGGACTGATTTTCATCCGGGTATCCGGGCCAGGAGCTTTCACAGGAGTGCTGACATTGGCCGTATGCAGTATCGGACTTCTCACCAAAAGATTTACAGAAGCACTAGATGCCCTGGACCCTCGTCCCTATCATGCGCTGCTGGCCATGGGGGTCCGTCCTCTTCCCGCCATCTGCCACAGTGTCCTGCCGCAGCTGAAGCCTGTTTTCACCTCTATCATCCTCTACCGGTTTGATGTAAACATCCGTGAAGCTTCCGTTCTCGGTCTGGTAGGCGCAGGCGGAATCGGAGCGCCCCTTATTTTTTCCATGAATCAATATGCCTGGGAAAAAGCTGGTGCAATCATGCTGGGATTGATTCTGTTTGTGTGGTTTATCGATATGGTATCTGAAAAAATCGGAGCTGGCAATTGATGGCCAGCTCCGATTTTCTGTCTTCTGGATCCTGTTTAAAAAATCTTTTAAACCTCGTCGTGAAATTTCCAAAGACTTTCAAGGGATCTTTTCATTCTGTTATTTTTCTAATTTTCTATAATTCTCAGCCTTATCGTACTCCTTATGCACGCCATCATCCTCGTACAAAGTATAACTGCTGCCTTCATATCCCAGCATAGTGAGTTTGGAAGTATCAATATCCTTCACACACTCCGCAGCCTCTGCAACCGGAATACACTTACCACTACGGATAAACAGAGGCACTTCATTTAAGGCAACCTCCACATAATGAACGCCCTTTTCCAGAATCTCCTCAGAAATGCTTCCGTCTGTCAGAAATTTCACAAACTTCATTTCTTCCGGAAGGTAAACATAACGCCCTCTTGCGTTCTGCTCGTAAACCGGTGCGATCATAATCTCATTTCCAAGGATCAGCTGGTCTTCCACCCGGATTGCCATCTTATCATCCGGATAAACAAAGCCAAGTGGTTTGAAATACATATCATCGTTTAAAGCGGCCTTCATGTATTCGCTGTACAGATACGGAACAAGGCGGTATCTCGTATTTACCACATTTCGGAAATCCTCAACATTCTCAAACTGATAGCACTCTTGCTCTCTTGTTCCGATTGCGGAATGGTTACGCATAAGCGGAGTAAATACCCCAAGTGCCATATGGCGAAGCACCAGGTCTCTTGTTGCATCCGCACCAAATCCGCCAAGATCTGCTCCTGTGTAAAGGAATCCGCACATATTCAAAGACGGCAGCATTTTCAGGTTCAGAAGAATGTGTGACCACCAGGATTTATTGTCTCCCATCCAGATTCCGCCGTAACGGTGCATTCCAATATAGGAGGAACGGGAAAACATCAGGAAACGCTTCTCCGGATCAATGCGGTCGAATGCTTCGCCTGCTGCTCTTGTCATATTGTAGCCAAACAGGTTATGTACCTTGTCGTGACGGATCTTTTTGCCATCCACATTATGATAAAATCTGCGGTAATCTTCTGGGTTGTTTGCGAGTCCGTTTAGCTCGCCCTGCATTTTCCAAATGTGGATCTTACCGTCTTTATCCTGGGAAAACTCTCCGGCAAGTTTCTTCGCCTCTTCCATTCCCTCTGAGGAATAGAAAATAGCAGGCTCATTCATATCGTTCCAGAAGCCTTCAATCCCCTGTCTAATAAGGAAGCTGTATTTGTCTCCAAACCACTTTCTGGCATCCTTGTTCAGAAAATCCGGGAAATGAGTATCCCCCGGCCATACGGCTGCCACAAAATCACTTCCGTCCTCCCGCTGGCAGAAGTATCTTTTTTCCACACCTTCCTCGTAAACCTCATAGCCGCTTTCCACTTTTACACCAGCATCAATAATAGGGATCAGACGAAGCTCCTGGTCTTTCATCTCTTTTACAAAATCCGGGAAATCAGGGAAATTCTCCGGATTCAAAGTAAAGTCCTTATAGGAATCCATATAATCGATGTCCATGTAGATCATATCCAAAGGGATGTGATTCTCACGATAGCCGGCTGCCACCTTGCGAAAATCCTCCTTGGTGGTATATCCCCATCTGCTCTGCCCAAAGCCAAATGCAAACTTCGGCGGAATATAGCTGCGTCCGATCACATGACGGAACTGCTTTACAATGTCATAAGCAGACTCACCTCCAATCACATACACATCCAGATCTGCATCTGCACATGTCACCTTCAAGGTATCCATTCTGGTGTACCCAATGTCAAAGGTCAGTTCAGACGGATAATCGAAAAATAGACCGAAGGTTGTCTTTCCACTTACGATAATAAGGTTGTGGGCACCATACAGGGAGCGCTTGTCCTCCGTGTGGTTTGGATCATCGGTACAATTGCTGATGTAGCAGTAACCTCTTTTGTTGATTCCACGGTTGGCCTCTCCAAGCCCGTAGACAATATCCTCCTCATCCATCACATAGGTAAAATCAAAGCCACTCTCCAGGCTGATCTTCCCATACGGAAAAGCACCATCCGCTGTCTCAATCTCCTCTGTCAGCGCCTCCGTATTAAAAGGAGCGCCGTATCTGAACTTTCTGATCATAACATTCTTCCTCGTCTTTCATAAAAAGGGGCAAGAAATTTTGCCCCTTTCAGTCTGTTTTTGCTGCTGTCTGCTTCGCGTCCAGTAACCTGTTTATTTATATAACACAAATGCCTCATAAGGTTTCAGCACGACCTTGCCCGCAAATACTTTTCGGTCAAGGTTTGTAATCAGGCACCGGGAACCTTCAAATTCTGCAGGAACTTCAAATTCTGCAGACTGCTCACTGAAATTACAGACTGTAAGAAGTCTTTCCTCATCCAGCTTTCTCATATATGCGAAAATCTGGTCATCCTCACGGCAAAGCGGTTCAAACTCGCCGTACACAATAATCTCTTTCTCCTTGCGAAGCGCGATCAGCTTCTGATAATAATGGAAAATGGAATCCGGATCATCCAGCTGGCTGGCTGCATTGATTTCTTTACAGTTTGGATTTATTTTAATCCACGGCTCCCCATCTGTAAAACCTGCTTTTTCTGAACCGTCCCACTGCATAGGTGTTCTTGCATTATCACGGCTTCTGAGCATCAGACATTTCATCATGTAATCCGGCTCCATCAGCCCTGCATCTGTCAGCTCTGTATAATACTGAATGCTCTCAATATCCTTATAATCTTCCAGCTTATGGAAATATGCGTTTGTCATGCCAAGCTCTTCTCCCTGGTATACATAAGGAGTTCCCTGCATCATATGAAGACAGGTTGCCAGCATTTTTGCAGAAGTCTCTCTGTATGCCGGATTGTCATTTCCAAATCTGGAAACGCTTCTTGGCTGATCATGATTTCCCAGGAAAAGACTGTTCCATGCTTTTCCCTGAAGTTCCTCCTGCCATTTGATCATCGTCTTTTTGAAAGCCTTAAAGTCATATCTGTCAGTGGTCCATTTGCCAAACTTCGCATGCGGGGAAGCATCTTCTACATGTTCAAACTGGAACACCATATTCAGCTCGCCACTGTCTTCCCCGGCATATTTCTGTGCCTCTTCAATGGTAACACCAGAAGTTTCCCCAACTGTCATGATATCATATTTGGACAATACCTCACGGTTCATTTCCTGTAAAAATTCATGGACCCGCGGACCGTGAACGCTATATGGACCGAAATCTCCATACAGGCCGCTTTTCACTTCTCCATCCGGGAAAGCCTGATCCTTTGAAATCATACTGATCACATCCATACGGAAGCCGTCGATTCCCTTGTCACACCAGAATTTCATCATATCGTAAACTTCCTGGCGCACTTTCTCATTTTCCCAGTTCAGATCCGGCTGTTTTTTGGAAAACAGGTGCAGGTAATACATCTGTGTCTCATTGTCGTATTCCCATGCAGAACCGCCGAATGCACCACCCCAGTTATTTGGCTCTTTTCCGTTTACCGGATTTTTCCAGATGTAATAGTCACGGTACGGATTATCCTTGGACTTTTTGCTCTCCAGGAACCACTGATGTTCGTCTGAAGTATGATTTACAACCAGGTCCATCAGCACCTTGATTCCACGCTCATGCGCCTGAAAAAGCAGCTCCTCGTAATCCTGCATGGTTCCGTAATCTTTGTAAATTTTGCGATAATCTGAAATATCATAGCCATTGTCATCCTGTGGGGACTCCAGCATAGGTGAGATCCACAGAACATTTACCCCAAGCTCCTTCAGATAATCAAGTTTCTCTATAATTCCTCTGATATCACCAATACCATCACTATTGCTGTCATTGAAGCTTTTTGGATAGATTTGGTATACAATGCTTTCTTTCCACCAGTTCTTCTTCATTTCCTGGCTGTCCTCCTGATATTCTATATTTGTTTTCTTTATTTAACTGCACCGGCAACTACACCATTCATGATCCATTTCTGGCAAAAAATATACATGATCAGCATGACATAGTATCCTTTCATTTCAGCTTCCATCTGAATGGTTCCTACAAGTTCTCCTACAAAGGAGTCCTGCAAGGAGTACATTCCATGGGCCTGGGAAACTCTTTTCGTATTACCATTTATTACATTTGATACGGTAGTCCTGCTCACTCCCGCCATATCTGAAGCCGGATCATCTGATTTTCCTGCTCATATCATGCCATTCTTCCCCGCCCCAAGCGGAACCGGAAATTCCGTTGTCGGTGTAGTCCATTTTTTTGTACATCTCTACTTTGTTATCTAGGCAGGTCAGATACAGGCATTCGCGGCCTCTTTTTTGTTCTCTTTCCACATATTGTGTCATGATTTCACGGGCAAGCCCCTGGTGGCGATACTCCGGAAGAACATCAAGACCAAGGAGCATAATGTTCTTTCCTTCCGGATTGTGAAGAGTACTATCCGTAAAAAATTCATCACGAAATACTGCTTCGTCTGTTGCCACCCCATTGAGAAAGCCGGCAACTTTACCTGTTTCTTTATCCACTGCAACCATAAATGTCTCTGGTGCATTTGCCACTCGTTCTCTCATACTCTTGGCAGAGCAGGCCTCATTTGGCGGAAAACAGATCTGCTCGATCTGAATCACCTGATCTAACTCCTCTGGAAGAATGTCTCTAAATTCGTATTTGGTTGTCATTTTTCCTCATCCTTTTATATTTCATGCGCTCTCTCCACTTTAATAGTGAAAAGACTGTAAACTTCTTTTTATTATACCTCTGCGTCTTTTTTCCGTCAATGTAAGAACGGCAAAAGGTCCCAAAAGGCATACCTTGAAATATGCCTTGAAGTATCCCTTAAAGTATCCCGGAGGACTTCATCGCCATACTTATCGATCATTCTCACCAGAAAATCAATGCACCGCTCAAATTCCATATTCTGTTGCATAAGCTCCTTCCGTCATTGTTTTGGCCTGAGCTTATTTTACAGAGCCTGCCGGATTGGCTTCGAAATTGACCATTAACAACATTTATGATGCTGGGAATATTTCTGGTGAAAGCTCTTATCAGATATATAAAGTCAAAAGAAATCAGAAAAGGGCACTCCTTTTCCAGAAATTCTGGAAGCAAGTGCCCTTTCGGCTTTTCTCATATTTTTTGTAAGCAGCACACAGTCTCAACAGTACTTTCGTTGTCCCAACAAAGTTCCTGTGTTTCCCTGCCTCCAAAATACACTGGAAAACGGAACTTTATGTGCTTCAGGAATCTGCCATCTGGCTGCTCCTGCTCGTAAATGTCCACCTGTTCCACAAAGCTGTTAAGAAATTCTTTCTTCTCCAGGTCGGTGAACTTATCATATAGTTTATCAAAATATAAAAGAAATTGATAGACGTTTTCTTCTGATATTTTCTGTTGCCGGATATTCAACAGGCGATTCCAGAAAATCATTGCACCACTCAAATTCAATATTTATTTTAATAATGGACTTGTTTGCCAGTGAATGAGTTGACCAACAAAAGCACATTCCAAAGCATTTCATTCCTTTTTTCCAATAATCATTTTCACAATTCCAAGCAGTGCCGCAAATAAAACACCAGCAACTGGCCATATGATCCAGGTAAAATCCCACTCTCTGCTCCAGAAGCTCCATCCAAGATAAATTGCTGTAGTCAAACACCAGTATACGCCAGAAAATGTATCTGTTTTTTCTTCAGCTGCTTCTGTTCTTTGGTAAACTCTCCTTCCTGAAGAAGGGTGTCATAACTGCCTTTTATCATTCCTGTACGAATGAGTAGATTCACTCCGACAGCAATTATTATAAGCAACATGCCTACAGAAATTCCGCAGATATAGTCCGGCGCTTCCATAACTCCGACAATGATGCGTGGAATAACGGAAAGAATACAGAGCACTACACTTGTCTTTAAGTTGTTTCGCTGTATGAATCATACCATTACCTCCACATACATCATCACTTCATCCCTTACTCCAAGTTTAACCGCATATTCAATCAATTTTGAAAGATTCTTTTCCTTCGAGGACATATATTCCTTGGAACCATTTATCTGATGACTGTCAATCTTCCGCAAGCCAAAACACATTTTAAAAGAGCTTTCAAAATATATGAAAAGATCTGGGCTGATGAACCAGAAATGATTGAAGCAAAATATCAGGAGATTCAGGAGCTATATCCACAAGTTGGTTCCTTTCTTGGACAACAGATATCAAGTTTTTTAACAAAACAGGCATAATTTTGCGGCGGACAAATTGTCCGCCGTTGCTTTACTGTCACTTTTTCCCACTTTGGGGAGAAAGTATTTATTTCAGTTTCTCATATATTTCATCCGTTACTATTTCACACCATTTCTTTCATAGTGCTTGTCGTGATTTATAAAACTTCTACTTTAACGGTTATAAGCTATTTTTCAGTATATCCAATACCTCATCATGATTCAACACCTTATATCCACCTTCCATGATGATGGTTCCATTTGCGATACCCTGCAACATTTCTTCTGTTGCTCCCAACTCATGGAGATTCATTGTAAGTCCCAGTTCTTTCATCCAAACTTCCATACAGGAAAGCCCTTCTCTGGCAACCTGTTCATCAGCTTTTCCAGCAGGATTGACCTCCCACACATTCACAGCAAAACGGCAAAACTTGCTAAGACCATAAGGCATAATATACCGATAGTAAGGAAGAGACACCGCAGAAAGCGTCATTCCGTGAGTTGCATCCGTATATGCTCCTACTGCCTGACCAAACATATGAACCATCCAGTCGGTACTTTTTCCTCTGGAAACAAGCGTATTCAGCGCCCAGGTTGCAGCCCACATGATATTCGACCTTGCCTCATAGTCCTCTGGATTCTGAATGGCAATTCTCGAACTGTGAATTACCGATTTCATCAGTGCCTCGCTGATATAATCGCTGGTATTGTCGTCCTCCCCAGAGAAATACTGCTCACAGATATGATTGAAGATATCATAAATGCCGGCCACCATCTGCTCTTTCGGCAATGTGAAAGTGAATTTCGGATTCAGGATTGCAAATTTCGGCATCACAGCATCTCCAAACACATGACCGATTTTCAACTTTTGATCGTGATTGGTGATGACCGCACCTCCATTCATTTCGCTTCCGGTTCCCACCATAGTCAATACGCAGCCAACAGGGACAATCTCACAATCCGGCTCCTCAAAACGGATATAATATTTCTCCCATGGATCTTCATCACAGTGAACAGACACGGAAACCGCTTTTGCATAGTCGCAGCAGGAGCCGCCGCCTACAGCCAGCAAAAAATCCACGTGATTTTCTCTGGCAATCTGAACCCCCTCCCTTAATTTTTCTATTGTAGGATTTGGCATCACGCCTCCATCTTCAACGACTACCTTTCCGTTATCTTTCAGCAATTTCATAACCTGATTGTAAATTCCATTTTTCTTAATAGAACCACCGCCATAAACCAACTGAACGGTTTTTCCATATTTGGGAAGCTCCTCGTTCAAAAAACAAAGAGACTCCTCTCCAAAGTAAAGTTTTGTCGGATTTGAATACGAAAAATTTCCTAACATAATGTTTTCCTCCTTAGTCCTGATAGATTTCTTTCGCCATGCGGAATGCTGCCCATGCTTTCGGCCAGCCAGCATAAAAGGCAGCATGGGTCAGGATTTCAGCCATTTCCTCTGCCGTTACCCCGTGATTTTTCGCGTTCAAAATATGGAACTTCTAGTCTAACTGGTCTAATAACTGCTGCTTGCTGTGGATTTCATCCAGCAATTCCGCCCTGCTTTTCTGTATAATCCTAATCTGTTCCTCCTTTGTATTCCCATGCTTTTCCAACTGCTTAGTTACTTCCTCTAATGTCATTTCCTGCCTCCTTACCCTATAGAAAGCCAATTTCAAAGCCTTCCGTGTCAAAAAAATGTAGGTATAGAGGAAAGTGCGCTGTTCGTAGTTAAATTACTGGTAAAGAGAACCAGCTGCTCCTGAAAAGAATTTTCGAGCCAGTTGGACAATTCATTCTGTACATTTGTCCTTCTCGGAAGGATGAGTGGCATATTCTCCAAATCTTTTGCATTTACCGTTTCTTTCTCCGCAAACGGATCATCCGGGCGCATTAAAACAACCCACCGTTCCTTTCCATGCAAGCGGATAAATTCAAACTATGACCTTAAACCTTACTGTCTGTATGACTGGACGTTTTTCCCTCCAAAAAACGGAGCTTTCGATTAGCCCCGCTTTTCGTATTCACTCTTATTCTACTTCGATTTTTACAATTCCTTTTTTCTTTTTATAGCTTCTAATCAAAAGGATTTCCAATACCGCCAGCACAATCACGATACCTGCATCCACTCCATAGAGCAGCTTCTGCCAGCCCGGCATTGCATGGGCCTTCTCATAATTCTCATCACTGTAGGCATTGCTGTTTACAACAGTATAAAGAATATTCTTTGTTGCCTGCCGCATTGCCAGTACGGAAGTTGCGCTGGTCTGGTCAGTCAGAATTGCATCGTTTCCGGCTGTGCCAAGCATGGCGTCACTTCCGCCGCGGATTGCTTTGTCTGCATCCATATAACCGTAATTTCCAAAATAGTCTGTAAGGACAAGTCCTCTGAAGCCCCATTCCCCGCGAAGGATGTCATTCAAAAGGGCTGTGCTGCCGCCCGCCCACTCTGTTCCAAGATATACATAGGAGGACATCACTGCCATAGCCTGGCCTTCATTTGCCTTAACGCATTCTTCAAAAGGCTTCAGATACAATTCGCGCGCAGACTGTTCGTTAAACCAGGTACACAGGATTGCGTTTCTGTTTGTTTCCTGTTCGTTAAAGGCAAAGTGCTTGATGTATGGGTAAATGCCATATTCATATACTGCATCGCATTCCTGCTTTGCCATTTCCGCACTGAGCAGGGAATCCTCGGAATAGTATTCAAAGTCACGTCCTCCGAAGGGCGAGCGATGAAGGTTCATGGACGGAGCATACCAACCGTTAAATCCAAAGTCAACCAGCTCCCTGCCGATGCCGTCCGCCAGCTTATAAGCCAGATCCACATTCCATGTCTGTGCCAGAAGCACTTCCGCACAATAGCCCATGCCGTAGCTTCCGTTCAGAAAATAATTCACACCTGCCGGACCGTCGCTGTCCTTTGTTGCGATCTTATCAATGGAATCTACTGCTACTGTCTGGAACCCGCCGTATGCGATCAGATTCACCATTTCCTCTACCGTTACCTGATCCAGCAGATCTTCCCAGCGGGCATCGTCATAATCTGCACCTCTTAAATCCATCAGTGTAAGACCATTTTTCGCCCCTGTTGTGGGCATTTCATCACTGTCATCGTTATAATCCGCCGGATCATAAGTGCCGTTTGCGGTAACCGTACCATGTACTTCAAAATCTACCGGCGCTGCAACTGCTTCTTCATAATTTGCAAAACCATCCGCTCTGGAAAGATATGTGATTTCGCCCTCGGCAAAATCCAGTTTATTATCCGCAACTTCCACATCACCATTGTGAAGATTTTCTTGGTTATATTCAATGGTATCCGCTACCTCTACAGTATCCTCAGCCACAACCGTATGTGCGTCGGTACGCAGGCTGACTGTATATTCTCCCTCTTCCAGAACATAGTGACCCGTTCCATAGGTATCATAGGATGCAAGATCTTCCATGGCAAAGCTCAGTGTCAGCGTCTGGGAAGCTCCCGGCTCCAGAAGATCGGTTTTGTCAAAAGCTGCCAGATTCACAGCCGCTTTTTCGATCCCGCCGTTTGTATAAGGCGGCGTGTAATAAAGCTCCACCACATCCTTGCCTGCGGTATCCCCCGTGTTTGTTACCGTCACATCCACAGAAATGATTCCATCATTTTCCTGTATACCGCCCATTTCCTGAGAGAAATCCGTATAGCTTAATCCATATCCAAAGGGATACATCACCGTTTCATCATAATCAAAATCAAAACCGTTTTCTTCCGCTTCCACATACGCAGTTTCAAAGAAACGGTAGCCTACATAAATCCCTTCCACATAGTTCACAAAAGAAACGATGCCGTCTGCCTTCTCCCATGCGGCAAGGGCCGCGCTTGTCACATCCTCTACGTTTGTATAGGCAAAATGTCCGATATTGTGATATGTAGGATGTGCCGTAACATCCCTAAGCCATGTATCCACTGTTTTTCCGGAAGGATTGACAGTTCCGTTTAAAATACTTCCGAGAGCATTAAATCCGGTTGCTCCAGGGCTTGCACAGAGCAGTACGCCTTTGATCTGCTCATATTCTTCGGTCCATCCCATTTCAAGGGCATTGGCTCCGTTGTAAACCACGATCACCTGTTCAAAGTTATCGCATACCAGATCCACAAGATCACGTTCTGTCCGGCTCAGTTCCAGATAAGTGGAGCCTGTCTCAAAATCATCATAATCCCCATTATTTTCGTAAACAGCCTTTGTGTACTTGGTTCCCTGATCATAAGAGCCATCCATGACGGCACCCATGTCGTGAGGAAGGTCTGCGCCCTCACCGCCGCATCTTGCCAGAACCACAACCGCTGTATCAGAAAACGACTTTGCGTTATCCAGCATTTCCTGAGTATAACTGTCCGCTGTCGGCTCCGGTAGGGTCCAGTCCTGTCCATCGTTAATGCTGATTACTGGACGATCCGCACGGTACTCTGTATAAAAATCAGAGAGCTCTGTATTCAGCGTAAATCCTGCGTTTTCAAGGCCGCTTAAGAGACTGACTGCCGTCGTAGGATCCACCGTACCGGATCCGGTTCCTCCATATACGGGATTGGTAGACGCCCATCCAAAAACGTTCAGATTACTTCCCTGTTCCAATGGAAGCGCTGCATCATCATTTTTTGTAAGAATGATTCCTTCCCCTGCTACTTCCTCAACCGTTGCTCTCGAATTTTCCACAGTTTCATCCGAAAGAACGCCCGTTTCTGCCGTTGCCGCATTGATCAGATCACTCATTGGATTTAACAGAATACTGTTCACAATCACTGCCAGCACAGCTATAAATGCAATTGCTGATTGTCCCCGTATCAGCCCTGCTTTCGGTTTTCCTGCCTTTCCCGCAAAAATTAACACAAGAATCAGGACTGCCAGAAGTGCCACTGCTCCAATCAGATAACCGGAAATCTGCTGCACAACACTGATAACATCTTCCCATGCCACGGTAATATTCATACCACTCTTCCTCCTTTTTGCACACCATTTGTGCGTTTGTTTTGTATGCGCTCATGATAGCATGCAAAAAAGAGCCTTTTTAAATCTGGTAAAAATTGTTGAAATTCTGGTAAATTCTGTTGTTACTCCAAAAAATCTGTTATTCCTCCAGAGGAATGGCAATGTCCAGTATAAATTTCCCATCCGTCATATACATCACGAGATTCCCCTCATATTTTTCAACAATATATGCCATACTGCGGACTCCAAATCCATGGTAGTTTTTATCTTCTTTTGTGGTAAACGGCATCCCGTCACGAAACTCCACGGAAGTGCTGCAGGTATTTTCCAGATGGATCATTACCATCTGTGATGATCTTTGAATGCGCAGACTCATCATGCGCATTTCCTCCTCCTCTTTCATCTGCTGTTCCAATGCGTTATCCAACGCGTTTCCCAAAAGGGCATAGAGGTCTGTCTTATCCATAAACTGAAGCAGCGTCCCATCTGCCATACAGCTGAACGCGATATTCCGCTCATCAGAAATCAGTGTTTTTTCCCTCAGAATATAGTCCAATGCTTCACAGCCTGTATGGTACGTCGCATCATAAATGGAAATCGCATTCTTAATCTCTTCAATATACGCAGAACGCTCCTCATCTGTTTCCACCCGCTGCAGATGCTTCATCTGATGCTTCAGGTCATGACACTTGATATTAATAATATCAATGGCTTCTTTGGAACTTTTCTGCTGCGAATCTGCCATCCGCAGAAGCTGCTCCATGGTTTCCTTCTCTTTTGTCAGCCGATTCTCCCTGAATAGATACTGTTCCATAATGATAACAAGAATGCAGCACATCATGCTGTAAGCCGGACAGATCACATAACTATATAAAGCTGCTTCTCCTGTCGGCGCCTCTGATGTATAAAACACACTGAGGATAATTGCAGTAAAAAGAATCAGCATAGAAAGCTTGACAATGCGAATATCTTTTTCACAAAATTCTTCTTTATCCAAATTATTTTTCAGCAGGCACACATATACGATTCCCGCAACCAGCGCATATGCCCCCAGGCGAAAAATCAGATATTCCGGTATGATTCCCAGACGTTCTGTATCCCATCCGGTAAAATACTGAAGGATTCTTACAGACGCAAAAGTAATATGCTCCACCGCATAGCCGCCGGTACCGACAAAAAGAACTTCTATCCATGGCAGATCATAGCTGGCATATATCATAAGCAACGTCATTCCCAACAACCCAACAAAGAAAAACAACTGGATAACCGATACATTTCGACCAATTCCGGACATAATGAAAAACCATGAAATCGTACCCAATATATAAGCAAGAAATGATAACAATATGCGGATTCCAAAGTGTTCTTTTTTCGGTCTTCCGATCAGAAATATCCCCTCTGATATAAAAAGCTGAACCGAAAAACGAAAACATGTAATAAGCTGAACTGTACCCATATATTAAAATCCTCCTGAAAATTTCAAAAAGTCTTCACGGAATGCTTTTTTCCTCTGACGTCCGATTACTAGGTGAACCTCCCCCAGCAGCACCTCATCTTTTGTGATCCTAGTAACATAACGCAGATTGACCAGGCATCCGCTGATACATTTGGAAAAACCTTCCCCTTCCAGAAGCTTCTCAGTCTGGACCATTGTTCCACGAATTTTATAACACTCCTCTTTTGTATGGAACAGAAGATAATTTTTATCCTTCTCCACATATACGATTTTGGAGACCGGCAGACGCACAATTCCGTCCTCCCCTTCCAGAATGACATTTTTTTCTTTGTTTTTTTCCGAAAACCGAATTGCTTTTTTCAACTTATCCGCAAAAACAAAGTATTTGACCGGCTTTACAATAAAGTCAATGGCATTCACTTCATATCCCCGGATCGCATACTGCGCCATGTTTGTTGCAAAAATAATCCCCAGAGAGGGATCTTTTTCACGGACTCTTTTTGCCGCCTCCATTCCATCCAGATGCGGCATTTCAATATCCAGAAATACCACATCCAGATCCCCGCTGTAATCCTCCACAAAATTCAGTCCATTGTGAAATTCCTCTATCTGACAGGCAACATTTTCTTCCTCACAAAACCGTTTCAGATATGTTTTCATCTGTTCCAGATAACATATGTCATCATCCACCAAACCTATTTTCAGCATCTTCTCTTCCCCTTTTCTCCTATACAGCATTGCTCTGTTTTATTAATTATAGCAGATTATTTTTACTCATGGCAACAGGGAAGACCGTACAAACAGCCTTCCCTGTTCTCCTTTTATTTTTCTGATTCTCCCTCCGGAAAGATAATCTTGAATACAAAGAAAAGGATCACTGCTCCTGACGCATCCCGCAGCACATTATATCTTTGCCACAATGTCAAGTGATGAATTAAAAAAGACAAGCACCATCAAAGAAAAATTTCTTTCACAGCACTTGTCTTTCTCT
>ENA-UONS01000838-UONS01000838.1-human-gut-metagenome-genome-assembly--contig:-CS19-NODE-838-length-32636-cov-8.348393_pt1 | contig 32636 bp, 33 predicted proteins | sample MGYA00242458_ERZ724005 | MGnify/ENA metagenome assembly ERZ724005
GCCAGTGCAATGGCCAGCTTATCGCCGGAGACCGACTGCATGATGGCGCTGATCATGGGGATGTTCATTTCCAACGGGCACTCTTCCTGACCCTTGCGGTACTTGACCAGCGGGGTCTTGAGGCTGACAGCAGTGGGAACATTTTCCGCAGAGGAATAGCCGGGCACCAGCAGATACTCGCCAAAGGTGCGGGAGGGTTCTTCATAGAAATAAGCCATAGTCAAACTCCTTTTCTCTTATCGCAGCATGAAGCATTCTACAACAAAATCATTCATGTTTGAGCCATCTAAATTGATTGTATATACTTTACCACACTCGGCCTCAGAATACAAACCCCTGCCGCGCCAAACTTTGAAACTGTCCTTTTGAGAAAAACAGGCAAAATGCCCACCAAAACCGCGCAAGGTCATACTTTTTGACGATTCCGGCGGTTTTCGGCATGCAAAAAAGCTCGTCCGGGTCACGGACGAGCTTTTTTGCACACGAAGCGGGACATCGCCTGTGCGGCACACGGAGCACAGACTGTGAAGGAGTTCCAGTCGGAGGAGGAGGCCCGGTGCCCGATATCCCAAAAACAAGAAGAAAAAGATTTCACACACAGCCAGGGGATCTCGGCCCTTGCTGTAACCATATTGTAACTCTTTTGATACTATTTTGCAATAGGGTTTTGTCATTTTTCTGTAACTTATTTTGTGAACTTTTTATGACCCGATCTTCAGATAGCACTCAAAGCTGGTGCGGCCGTCGTGGCGGCCCTGCACATACCACCCCTCTTCCGAGGGTGCATACAGCAGTTCCACCGTGTCCCCCATGGGGATCTCCCGGTGGTAGTTCACGGCGGCAAAGGTCACCGGGCCCGCCTGCAGCACCTCCGGCGGCAGAGCGTCGCAGGCAAGATCCAGATAATAGGCGTTGTTGATGTGGCCGTTCAGGTCGCACAGCGAATAGCTGGCCCTGCACTCCCCTGCCGACGTCAGCTCTTTGCACCGGTGGGTGTGCAGGGACAGCTCCCCTTCCACCGTCTCGTTCCAGAAGCCTTCCACCGTCCAGTTCGGTTCCCGCATGATGTGGCCGCCGGTCAGGTCCACCAGGATCCAGCGGCAGTCCACCGTGGCCACCAGCTTCCCGGCGGCATCCGTGACCGTAGTGATGCGCTTGATGGCACCCCGGCGGCTGTGCTCGGCGCGGGTGGTCAGGGTGAGCGCCTCGGTGCGGCGGGGCACCCGCACAAACTGCAGGGCCTGCTTGCCCACCAGAAACGCCACGTTGTGGTCCCGGAAAAACTTGTCATCCATGCCAAAGGCACGGGCGTGGTCGGCAGATACCTGCTCCACATAGCGCAGCAGGGCGCTGGGCTTGAGCAGGCTGCGGAAGTCCGCATCCGCATTGAGCACCGTTGCGGTCTCGGTGTAAAAATTGGGCTCCATAATGTTCCTTTCCCATCCAAAATGATTTCAAAAAGGCCCCGCTCTCTCCATCGTCTGCGGCAGCAGCAGATCTGAGAGGGCGGGGCCGTCTGTTTAATACTGGTTGCGGCTCTTTTTGCGCAGTTTGCGCCAGATGTTGAAGCAGGCCAGCGCCACCATGGCGGCCAGCAGCGACAGGAACAGCAGGCTGCTGCCGCCCTCGTCGTAGCTCTTCATCTCGCTCCACTTCACGTCCAGCTCGCTGTTCACGTCATCGCTCAGAGCGGTGAACACCCGTTCCTTCGCGGAAAGTTCTTCCGGCGGATAAGCGATCTCGCTGTCGCGCAGGTCCTCGTCCAGCACCTCCCGCACCGACTCCATAGGAGTGGTGTAGCCGATGTACTCGGCGTTTGCCTTGCCGATGTCCGTCTCACACATGAAGTTGATGAACATTTCGGCGGCTTCCTGGTGCTCACTCGTGGCGGGGATGGCCATGCAGTCCACCGACAGCACACTGCCCTCTTCCGGGAACACCCAGGCAAGGTCGGGGTTATCGTCGATCATGGTGATGGCGTCGCCGGAGTAGTACACGCCGATGGCTGCCTCACCGCCGATCATTTTATCAAAGATCTCATCCATGACGTAGGCCTGCACCAGCGGCTTCTGATCCTTGAGTTCTTTCACCACCTCGTCCACTTCTTCCGTGGACTGGGGGTTGATGTCACGGCCGCTCTTGAAGGCCGCAATGGCGTAGGCGTCGCGGCTGTTGTTGAACATCAGGATGTTGCCGGCATACTGTTCATCCCACAGGTCCGCCCAGCTGGTGGGTGCCTTGTCCACCATCGTGGTGTTGTAGATGATGCCGGTGGTGCACAGCATGTAGGGCACCGTATAGGCGTTCTGGGGGTCGTAATCCGGGTTGCGGTATTCCGCGTCGATCTTCTGGAAGTTGGGGATGTTGTCGTAGTTGAGGGGCTTGAGCATCCCTTCTGCGATCATCTTGGCCACCATGTAATCCGACGGGATCACCACATCGTAGTCCGCCGCACCGGATTTCAGCTTGGCGTACATGGACTCGTTGGAATCGAAGGTGGTGTAGTTCACCTTGATGCCGGTCAGGTCCTCAAAGGCGGACACCACATCCAGGCTGTCGTCCGAGCCGTTGGAGATGTACTCGCCCCAGTTGTAGACGTTCAGGGTGATGTTCTGGCCCTTGAAGCGGGTCCAGTCGTAATCGCCGGACACCGAAACGTCCTCATTCACCTCAATGGTATCTGCCGCAAAGGCCGGCAGCGTGCAGCACACCGCCAGCGCCAGCGTGAGCAGCAGAACGGCAAAACGTTTCATCACACACCCTCCCCTCTCAGCGCCTTCTGGTCGCGGCGGTAGCTGCGGCTTTCCATGGCGTTGGAAACCAGAATGATGCACAGGATCACCACAAACATGATGGTGGACAGTGCGTAGATCTCCGGGCTGACCTTCTTGCGGGTCATGGAGTAGATGGCGATGGGCAGCGTTTCCACGGTGCCGCAGTTGAAGTAGGAGATCATGAAATCGTCGATGGAGTAGGTCAGGCAGATCAGGAAGGCCGACAGGATGGCCGGGCTGATCTCCGGCAGGATGACCTTGAAGAAGGCCTGCTTGGGGTTGCAGCCCAGATCCAGAGCCGCCTCATACAGCTTGATGTCCAGCTGCTTGAGCTTGGGGCTCACGTTGAAGATGACATACGGCACATTGAAGGCAATGTGGGCGATGAGCAGCGTCGGGAAGCCCATGATGGTATCCGGCAGCCAGGAGACACCCCCGGCAAAGCGCTGGTAGGCCACGAACAGCAGCATGAGCGAGATGCCGGTGATGATCTCCGGGTTGACCACCGGGATGTAGGTGATGTTGGTCACCAGCAGGCGGCTGCGGCGGCTCATGGACGCGATGCCCAGGCTGGCCGCCGTGCCCAGCACTGTGGCGATGACGGCGGACAGCAGTGCCACCTCAATGGACACCCACAGTGCATGCAGGATGGACGAATTGTGGAACAGGCTGCTGTACCACTTTAAGGTAAAGCCGGTGAACAGCGAATAGCCCTTGCTCTGGTTGAAGCTGAACACGATCATGTAGGCAATGGGCAGATACATGAAGCAGAAGAACAGGATGACGTAGGCACGCTGCATCAGGCGGAGATGTTTTGTTTTCATCAGGACACACCCTCCATCTCGTCCTCGTCAAAGCTGGACGTAAAGCTCATGCACAGCAGCACGATGATCATCAGCACCAGGCTCATGGCGGAGCCCACGTTCAGGTTGTAGCTGTTGCCAAGGAACTGCATTTCGATCAGGTCGCCGATCAGCAGGTTGGAACCGCCGCCCAGCATCCGGCTGATGACGAAGGTGGACACTGCCGGCACAAATACCATGGTGATGCCGGTGCTGATGCCGGGCACGCTCATGGGGATGAGCACCCGCAGCAGGGTCTTGGTGGTGTTGGCCCCCAGGTCCTGGGCTGCCTCCACAAGGCTCTGGTCGATCTTGGTCATGCTGGTGTACAGCGGCAGGATCATATAGGGCACATAGTTGTACACCATGCCCAGCACCACAGCGCCGGAGGTGTTCAGCATATTATAGGGTCCCAGGCCGAAGAAGCCCAGAATGGCATTCACCGGGCCGTTCACGCTGAGCAGGCCCATCCATGCGTAGGTGCGCAGCAGAAAGTTCATCCACATGGGCAGCATCACCAGCATGAGCATGATGTGCTGCTTGTTCACCCGCAGGCGGGACAGAAAATAGCCGATGGGGAACGCCAGCACCAGGCAGATGACCGTGGCGATGAGGGCCAGCAGCAGGCTGCGGGCAAACACCGAACCGTAACCGCTGATGGAAGCCAGATTTTCCATGGTGAACGCGCCGTTGCCGTCGGTAAAGGCGTAATACACCACAATGAGCAGCGGCACCACCGTGAACAGGGTCATCCATACAAAGTACGGATAGGCCAGCTTCTTGTCATAAATCTTCATGGCGCATCACCCCTCGCTCCGTGCCATGATGTGGATCTCGTTGGGGCCGATGCGCATGCCGATGGTCTCGCCGGGGGTGCAGGCGCGGGTGGAATGGATCAGCCACTCGCGGCCCTCGCACTCCACATGCATTTCAAAGTGCACGCCCTTGAAGATGACGTCGTTGACCACGCCCACCAGCTGGCCTTCCACCGGGGAGACCACCTCGATGTCCTCGGGGCGCACCACGACCTGCACACTCTGCTCCCGGGCAAAGCCGCGGTCCACACAGGGGAAGTCCACGCCGGAGAAGGACACCAGGAAGTCCTTGTGCATCACACCGTCCACGATGTTGGAATCGCCGATGAAGTCCGCCACAAAGGCGTTCTTCGGCTCGTTATAGATGTCCTCCGGGGTGCCGATCTGCTGCACCTTGCCGCCGTTCATGACCACAACGGTATCGGACATGGTCAGGGCTTCTTCCTGATCGTGGGTGACATAAATAAAGGTAATGTTCATTTCGCGCTGCAGGCGCTTGAGCTCCAGCTGCATTTCCTTGCGCAGCTTGAGGTCCAGTGCGCCCAAAGGCTCGTCCAGCAGCAGGATCTCCGGTTCGTTGACCAGGCTGCGGGCGATGGCCACGCGCTGCTGCTGGCCGCCGGACATCTGGCTGATGCTGCGGCGCTCAAAGCCCTTCAGGCCTACGACCTCCAGCATGTTGCGCACCTTGCGGCGGATGGTCTCTTCGTCCATCTTCTTCAGGCGCAGGCCGAAGGCCACGTTCTCGAACACGTTCAGGTGCGGGAACAGCGCGTACTTCTGGAAAACGGTATTCACCGGGCGTTTATAGGGCGGCACACCGGTAATGTCCTGGCCCTTGAGCAGCACCTTGCCGGAGTTGGGCTCCAGAAAGCCTGCGATCAGGCGAAGGGTGGTGGTTTTGCCGCAGCCGGAGGAGCCCAGCAGCGTCACAAACTCTTTGTCATGGATGTCGAGGTTCAGCCCATCCAGAATGCGCTGACCATCAAATTCCACCACGATATCCCGCAGTGAAACGATCACCGAGTTGTCCATTTTTTTACAATATCCTCCTTATAACTCAGATACGAAAAAAGACAGGGCCTGTGCCCCATCCTTCTCCCGCATCAGGGTGACCCAGCCCTGCACAACATCCATGACGACCGTAATATTGCGCAGTTATTCTGCCCTGTCATGGTTTATCATAAACAATCCGGGGGCAAATGTCAATCACTCTGTCGAGGTTTGCCGAAACTTTACAGGGACCATAAAAAAATCCTGCGCCGCAGCGGTTTTTTCGCCGGGCGCAGGATGGATTTTTTTCGCCGTTCAGGCCGCTGTCAGCGCGTCGGCCGTCTGGGTCACGGCCTGCACGATGCTGCCGTCCACTGCATAGATGGAATCATCGCCTTCCACCATCAGGTAATATCCATCGGTGCCGCTGGCATAGATGAGGGTCTTTGTTCCGTCGGCCGTGGTCACCTGTACCACGGCCAACGGGGCATCAAAGCCGCAGCCCGCCGGGTCCGCGCCGTCGGCGGGGGTGATCTGGCCGGACACATAGCTGCTCAGGGCCGAGAGCATGCTCCGCACCTTGTCCTGATCCAGGTCCGTGTCGGCATCTCCGGCAAAGCGCCACACCGTCTCGTAGGAAGCCGAATCCGCCTCGTCTCCGTCCCCTGCCAGCTCGGAACCGGCAGTCAGCGAGACTTTTTCCCCGCTGGCCAGCGTATACGCCACCTGCTCCACATCCGACGCGGCAAAGCCCGCCGGGCTGAAGCTGCCGAACAGCCCGGCCTTATCGTAGGCAAAGCAGGCCGTCCGGCTGGCGTCCACGGTATACAGGGCGGTGTCTCCGTCCTTCTGCACATAGCGGTCGCCGGTGACGGTGTTGCTGCTGCCAAAGGTCAGGGTGGTGGTCTGCCCGGCCGCCGTGACTGTTACAGTCAACTCCGGCGCGTCAAAGCCGTAGTCCTCCCCGGCCTGCGCGTCCAGCTGCCGCTTTGCATTGAGGGACGAAAGCGCTGTGACCATGGTATTGCAGGCGCTCTCGTCCAGATGGTAGTCCGAGTCCTCCGCCAGCGTCCAGCTGCCGTCCGCATCGTCCAGCGTGAGGGTCTGCCCGTTGTAGGTGTAGGTGATGCGGCTCAGGTCAGCGGTAGAGAAAGAGCACAGCGGGATGGTACCATCGGCCGCCGCACTGGAAGCGGCTTCCTCTGCGGCAGTGCTGCGGTTCAGGGCCCAGAGCGCCAGCCCCAGCACTGCGATCACCGCCGCAAGCACCGCAAGGGTGCGTCGTTTTGCGTTCATGGCAGCCTCCTTATCGGCGGCGGCGCAGCAGCACCACCACAGCACCGGCTATGAGCACGGCGGCAGGCAGGATGAACACCAACACCAACCCCAGGGTCGTGGCCTGCGAAGCTGCCACCGTGATAGGCTCGGCTTCCAGCGCCTTGGTGTCGATGAGCAGACCGCTGTCATCTCCGGCCAGCGAAACGGCGCAGCCCTGCAGGAAGGTGCGGTTGCCGGGAATGGACTGATACACCTGTTCGTTGTCCACATTCGGGCAGCCGATCCAGATCACTTCCGCCCCGGTGTTGTCGTTGCATGCCCAGGCGGCCAGTGTAAAGGGGCCGTCGGTGTCGCCGCTCTCCTTTTCGGTGGTTGCGGCGTTGTTGACGTCCTGCTTGCTGTAGGACTGCTCCGAGGTGTTGAGCAGGGGTTCCGCGGTCACATCCTCCGTCTCGGTCAGCACAAGACCCTGTGCCACCGAGAGCATCACATGGGTGTCCTTGTTCACGCCGTTCAGGGCCGCGCTCTCCTCCGTGGCGCCGTAATCCGGGAACAGGGAGTACGGATAGCCGTACAGCGAATGGCCGGAGTCACCTTCCACCACGATGCCCGGTTCCCGCGACAGGCCGAACTCTGCCATCAGGGCGTCCAGATTGGGGGTCTCGTCGTAGATGTTGGTGGTCAGCAGCATCTTGCCGCCCTCGTTCAGGTAGTTCTGCAGCATGGACACCTCGTCCACCAGTCCGTCATCCGACGCAAGATCCGACGTGGGTGCGTTGATGATCAGCAGGCTGCAATCCTCCGGAATCTCGCTGGTCAGCAGGTCCAGCGGCTGCAGGGTGATGTTCTGGGCGTTCAGCGCCTCGGTGAGGGAGCTGGTCAGGGCCTGTTCCCCATGGTTCGTGGTATAGTAGGCCACCCGGGCGTCGCCGCCGGTGAGTTTATAGATGGCGGCTGTGATCTGCTTCTCGCCGCCAAAGGTCACATTGGCACTGCCGGTGGTGTAATAGTCGGAGTAGTCATACTCGTACAGATCGGCGGCATCCAGCACCACGCTGTCCTCCCCGCTGGTCACGATCAGGCTTCCGGTGGATGCATTTTCGGCCCCGTACTGCGCCGCAAAGGTCGGGTAAAGGGTCGGGTCCTTCTGCTCCCAATGGATATGGCTGCTTTCGGCGGCGTAATGGTCCAGCAGCTTCGTGATGATGGCATCTTCGCTGCCGGTCTCACACAGATAATAAATGGTCACATCCTGCTGCAGGCTTTGTGCCAGCTGCACCGAGCTGTCGCCCAGGGTGTACATCTTGCCCTCGGAAAGATCTAACTCGGTATACTTGGACGGGATGGCCCGCACCACCAGATTGACCAGCACTGCCAGCAGGATGGCAGCCGCCAGAATGGCGGTGGAGTACACCCCGCTGCGGAATACCTTGCCGTTGACCGGCCGGTTCTTTCTGTTTTTCATTGTTGTGCCCTCCCCTCAGTTCCAGCGGCGTTTTTCCAGTTCCTGCACGGTACAGAACAGGAACAGCACCGTCACGGTGAGATAGTACACCAGTGTGGGGATGGAAAAGTTGCTGTTGACGAATTCCTCAAAGGGAGCAAACAGGCACAGTGCGCTCAGCACGGCGCTGAAGCCCTCGGTCAGCCAGCTGCTGCGCAGCAGGAACAACACCGTGAGCGCCGCACAGCACCCGGCAAAGGTCAAACACCCCAGTGTGAAGCTGCGGCTGCGCAGGCCCGCCACCACACTGAGCACCGCGGCCAGTGCGGTGAACAATGCCAGCGCCACGGCACTGCCGGTGGTGAACATGCTGCGCAGGCTGGGCATCAGATAGGCCAGCAGCAGCGCCGCCGCTCCGGCCACCGCCGCGATGATCTGGTTTTCGGTCAGGCTGGACAGGAACACCCCGATGGCAATGGCGGCGCAGCCCAGCAGATAGTAGCACAGCAGCGCCGCAAAATTGGCCAGCGTACTGGCAGCGGTAGCTCCCAGTGCCCACAGGGTCAGGATCATGACTGCGTCCACCACGCAGGGCAGCGCAAACACCACGCACAGGGCAAAGAACTTGCCCAGCACGATGCCCGGCACCGGCACCGGGCTGGTGAGCAGGAGCTGGTCGGTGCGGGTGCGGCGTTCCTCTGCAAAGGAACGCATGGTCAGCACCGGAAAATAGAACAGCAGCATAAAAATGGTGTTGTACAGCGTATAGTAGCCAAAGTCCGGCAGGCCGTAGCCCAGGTTCAGCGCCACAAAATAGATGGCCGATGCCACCAGCAGAAAGGCGGTGAGCACATAGCCGATCATTCCATGGAAGCAGCTGCGAACTTCCCGTTTGAAAATTGCGAACATCGGTCATTCTCCTTTCGGTTCGGTTTCCGGTTCTTCCGGCACATCGGCGGTTTCCCCGGTCAGAGCCAGGAACACTTCCTCTAGGCTGCGGTTCTCCGCCGTCAGCTCCAGCACCGTGCACCCCGCCTCCGAAAGGGCGCGGGACACCTCGGCGCGGCGGTCGGTGGTGTCGGCAGTCTCCGCAGTAAAGGTCACCTCGCCGTCTGCTTCGCTGACCAGCTGCACCCCGGTGATACCTGGCACAGCTTCCACGACCGGCAGCACCGTATCGCTGCTGCCCAGCGCGGTAACACGCAGGCGGATGCCGGGGCTCAGCTTCTCACTCAGCTGCTCCGGAGTGCCCTCGGCCACTAACGCTCCCTTGGAGAGGATCAGCACCCGGCTGCACACCGCCTGCACCTCGCTGAGGATGTGGCTGGACAGGATGACCGTGTGGGTCTTGCCCAGTTCCCGGATCAGTTTACGGATGCCGATGACCTGCGCCGGGTCCAGGCCGACCGTGGGCTCATCCAGAATGATCAGCTGCGGGCTGCCCAGAAGAGCCTGCGCAATGCCCACGCGCTGGCGGTAGCCCTTGGACAGGCTGCGGATGAGCCGGGGCATCACCTGATCCAGCCCGGTGCGCCGGGCGGCCTGCTGCACCTGCTCGCGGCGCTGGGCTTTTTTGACCCCCTTGAGCTCGGCCGCAAAGTCCAGATATTCCTGCACGGTCATTTCCGGGTACAGCGGCGGCTGCTCCGGCAGGTAGCCCACACAGGCTTTGGCCTGCTGCGCCTGCTCCGGCAGGGAAAAGCCTGCCACCTTCACGTCCCCGCCGGTGGGGGCCAGGTAGCTGGTCAGGATGTTCATAATGGTGGATTTGCCCGCGCCGTTGGGGCCCAGCAGCCCATACACCTGCCCGTCCGCCACGGAAAAGGTCAGATCCCGGATGGCCGGATGGCTGCCATAGTTCTTGCTCAGATGCGATACTTCGACCACAGCAATACGCTCCTTCTCGGTTGATTTAATGCTGGTTTATTTTAGACGGAAATTGTGTTCAAATTGGGGCAAACCTGTGTGGAAAGCAAAAACAATTCCGCCCCGAAACGCAAAAAAGCGCCGCCTCCCGAAGGAGACGGCGCTGGAAAAGCCTGTAATTACTTATTACGGCCAAAGCGCTTGTTGAAGCGCTCAACACGTCCGCCGGTGTCGACCAGCTTCTGCTTGCCAGTGTAGAAGGGGTGGCACTTGGAGCAAACTTCGACGTGGATCTCGGGCTTGGTGGAACGAGTCTTGATGACGTTGCCGCATGCGCAGGTGATGGTGCAGTCAACGTAGTTCGGATGGATACCCTGTTTCATTCTTTTCACCTCATTTCTGGTTCTGACTTATTGGGGCCATATTTAATGTATGTGCCCATCACAACCTTCAATATCGGCTACCCCCTCGAGCGGCCTTGGAAACGATTGCCTTACTATTATAGCACTGTTTTTCAAAAAAGCAAGAGGTAATTTTGGGTTTTCCCCTGTTTTTTGGGCAAGACCCCTTGTGGGGCAGTTGCCGCTCACCCCACCCGCTGCCGCTTATCCAGCCGCATCTTGTCGGCAATCATCGCAATGAACTCGCTGTTGGTGGGCTTGCCGCGCAGGTTGTGGATGGTGTAGCCGAAGTAGCTGTTCAACGTGTCCACATCGCCCCGGTCCCATGCCACCTCGATGGCATGGCGGATGGCGCGCTCCACCCGGCTGGCGGTGGTGCCGTTGCGCTTGGCGATTTCCGGGTACAGGCGCTTGGTCACCGCGTTGATATACTCCGGCTCGTTCATCGTGAGCAGGATGGCGTCCCGCAGAAACTGGTAACCCTTGATGTGGGCGGGCACACCGATCTGGTGCAGGATCTCGGTCACGGTGAGCTCGTCGCTGTCCACGCTGGTGTGGAGCACCCGTTTTTCCTGTCCCAGAGCCACCTTGAGCACGCGGGATGCCAGCACGTTTTCGTCAAATGGCTTGACAAAATAGTAGGCAAACCCTTCGTCCAGCAATTCCTGCACCATTTCCTCGCTCTGGAATGCACCGGTGACAAAAAAGGACGTGTGCCGCTCCCCGGCGGCATTGTAGCGCTGCTTGACCGCCAGTGCATCCAGCCCCGGCATAAAGGCGTCCAGCAGCACCACCTGCGGCCGGACGGACAGCATCTTCTGCAGGACCTTGTTCCCGTCCTTTTCCACGACCGTGACCTCCACGCCTTTCTGCTCCAGTGCTTCGCGGCAGGCCGCCGTGATCTGTGCCCCGGTATCCGACATCAAAAATCTCACTTTGTCCATGGTTGTTTCCTCCAATGTGTGCAGTTCCCTTAACACCATGGATTTTACCATATTTTTCCATACAGTTCAACGGTTTTTTATGGCAAATTTTGGCAAAGAAAATCGAACCAGCCGCTTATTTTTCGCGTACAGTGGTTTTTCAGGCTGCGTGATCTGTTTTTGCCGCCTGCTGTGCCTGTTCCAGCATGGTCTGGGCAAAGATGCCGTAGCCCCGGGTAGGGTCGTTGACCAGCACATGGGTCACCGCGCCCACCAGCCGCCCGTTCTGCAGGATGGGGCTGCCGCTCATGCCCTGCACGATGCCGCCGGTTTTGGCCAGGAGTGCCGGATCGGTCACCCGCAGGATCATATTCCGGCGGGGGTCGGCGTCGTTCACCTTCTCGATGCGCACTTTGTAGGCCCGGGGCGTCTCGCCCTCGGTGGTGGCCCAGATCTCCGCTTCGCCGGGCACCACCTCCTGTGCAAAGGCCAGCTCCCGCGTTTCGCCCGGCAGCGCGGTGCGCAGGGTGCCGTAGACACCGTTCGGTCCATTGATGCCAATGCTGCCCAGCGCATGGGTGCCAAGGAATTTTCCCTTCAGCTCCCCCGGACTGCCAATGGTGCCGCTGGTGCAGCCCACAATGCTACAGGCCACGATCTCGCCGCTGCGCAGGGCTACGCTTTCGCCGGTGTCGCTGTCGCTGATGGGGTGGCCCAGCCCGGCAAACACCCCCAACTGCCGGTCCACAAAGGTCATGGTGCCCACCCCTGCGGAAGAATCCCGCACCCACATCCCGGCCCGCCACTGGGCGGAAGAGGCGTCCCACACCGGGGTCAGGCTGGTCTGCCGCTGTTCCCCGCTGCGGACGTACACCACCTCCACCGCGCTGCCCTGCGCCGCTTCCAGTGCCTGCTTCACGGCGTCGTTGTCCTCGGTGGCCGTGCTGCCGATGCGGATGACCCGGTCCCCCAGACGCAGCCCGGCAGCCTTGGCCGGGTTTTCCGGCCCGGCGGCGGTGTTTACATCCGAAAATCCCACCACGAGGGCGCCTTCCGAGAACATCTTGACCCCGAAGGGCGTTCCGCACACGGTCACCGTCGGGCGCTCGGTGACCACCGCACGGATGGTGCGCACCGGCAGCCAGCCGCCCAGCGCCAGCGTGACCTGATAACTTCCCACCGCCCGGGTGCTGGCCACGTTGCGGCTGCCCCGCCCCCGCAAGGGCTCCACCCAGGCAAAGCGCGGCAATTGCAGCGTCTGCCCGGGCTCCAGACAGATCTCCTCCGGCAGAGCATGCCACAGCCAGCCCAGCGCCGCCGCAGCCGCCACCAGCAGGTAGACAAGCCCCATCCGCACAAGGCGCACCAGCCCCGCTCTGTGCATACGCAGTCCTCTCCTTTTTTGAAAAATTGTCTGCTATAGTATGCACCGGGCGGAGGCTGACTATAAATCCTTGCCGCGGCAATTGACTTTTTGCGGCAGAATTGCTAAACTATAGGAACCATCTATTTTGCGGGAGTGGCGGAATGGCAGACGCGCTGGTTTTAGGCACCAGTTCCCCGTGAGTGAGGGTTCGACCCCCTTCTCCCGCACCAACCCACCTCCGGGCCCTTCCGTCCGGAGGTTCTGTTTTATCCCGGCGCCGTCCAAAGGAGGATCTCATGGTCTACACCATCGGTGAAATGGCAAAGATGCTGGGCGTTCCGGCATCCACCCTGCGCTACTATGACAAGGAAGGTCTGCTGCCCTTTGTGGCGCGGTCATCCGGCGGCATCCGCCAGTTCCGCGAAAGCGACATCGAGTGGCTGCGGGTGATCGGCTGCATGAAAAAAGCCGGTATGTCCATCAAGGACATCCGGCAGTATCTTGAGCTTTCCATGCAGGGCAACAATACCATTGACACCCGGCTGGCCATGTTCCGCCACCAGCGGGAGGTGCTGCAGGCCCAGATGGACGAGCTGCAACACACCCTGCGCATGGTGGAGTACAAATGCTGGTACTATGAAACGGCGCAGGCCGCCGGTACTGTTGAAGTGCTCCGGGATATGCCGGAGGACAAAGTTCCGGAGCAGTTCCGCGCCATCCGGCAGGAACTGAAGCAGCAGCCGGAGGGCTGAGCCCTTCTCAGTGCCAGAACACGATGCCCAGTACGGCAGAAAGTAGGATCATCCCAATGGGGGATGGTGCTTTCTGCCGTATTTTTTTGTACCCGCAGTGCACCAGCCCCAGCAGCACAAACACCGCAATGGCCCGACCGTCCGGTGCAAAGCCGCCCGCCGGGCCGGCCGTATAGCCGCCCAGCGTGGAAAGGCCCATCGTGACCGCCGTGGCCAGGATCATGGCCACCACACAGGGGCGCACCCCGTCCAGCACTGCCTGTACCCCGGCGTACCGGAGCACGCTGCGCAGCACCGCCGCCACCAGCAGGATGATGACAAAGGATGGCAGCACCACGCCCAGCGTAGCCGTCAGTGCACCCGGCAGCCCGGCCTGCGACGATCCGATGAAGGTGGCCATGTTCACGGCCAGCGGCCCCGGGGTGGACTCCGACACCGCAATAAAACTCAGGAATTCGCTCTCGGTGAGCCAGCCGTGGCCCAGCACCACCTCCCGCACCAGCGAGATCATGCCGTAACCGCCGCCAAAAGACAGGGTTCCGATCATCAAGAAGTTCCAGAACAGGGTCAGACAGATCATTTTGCACCCGCCTCCTTCCGCAGCTGCTGCACCCCGTACACCGCAAGGCCCGCCGCCCCGCTGAGCAGAATGTAGAAGAACACCGCCAGCACCGAGCAGCTCACCATGGCCAGCAGCACCGCCGCCAGGACCGCCCGGCTGAAGGCATCCTTTTTCAGGTTCTTCAGCATCTTAAGCCCCGCCGAGAGCACTAAGTAGACCACGCACACCTGAATGCCCCGGAACGCGCTGGACACCACCGACAGCTGCAAAAACTGGTCAAAGAACAGTGAGATGGCATAGATGACTGCGAAAGACGGCAGACACACCGCCAGCGTGGAAGCCGCTGCGCCGGGCACCCCCTCGAGCTTGTAGCCGATGTAAGTGGCACTGTTCACCGCCATGGGGCCGGGGGTAGATTCCGCAATGGCCACCATGTCCAAAAACTCTTCCCGGGTGACCCACTGCTTTTCTTCCACGAATTCATGTTCCAGCAGGGCCACCATGGCATAGCCGCCGCCAAAGGTAAACGCTCCAATTTTAAAAAATGTCGCAAAAAGCGCCCGCGTTCTGGTCTGTTTCATGTCTGTCACCTCTCCGGCCCCCATTCTAACACAGCTCCCTGCAAAAGAAAAGAGACCAGCGCAACGCAGCGGCGCAGGCTTGCATCCTGCGCGCGACTGTGGTATGCTTGATGCCAGAAAAAAGGGAGTCCGCGCAAAGCGGGCTGAGAGTGGGCTGCATCGCCCTGACCTGTGACCTGATTTGGATCATGCCAACGTAGGGAGATCATGTTCTGTGATTTTGTGCGGAGCTGCCCCCTGCCGGGCATCTCCGCATTTTTATTGTAAGGGAGTTTTACTGTATGAAAACCGCTTTGACCATTGCCGGCAGCGATTCCAGCGGCGGTGCCGGCATCCAGGCCGACATCAAGACCATGACTGCCAACGGCGTGTTTGCCATGAGCGCCATCACCGCCCTGACGGCCCAGAACACCACCGGTGTCACCGATATCTTTGAGACCACGCCCCGCTTTCTGGCAGAGCAGCTGGATGCCATCTTCACCGACATCTACCCGGATGCCGTCAAGATCGGAATGGTGAGCTCTGCCGAGCTCATCGACACCATTGCCGAAAAGCTGCATGCTTACGAGGCAAAGCACATCGTGGTGGACCCCGTGATGGTGGCCACTTCCGGCTCCAAACTGCTGCGGGACGACGCTGTGCAGGCCCTGACCGCCAAGCTGCTGCCCATGGCCGAGGTGCTCACTCCCAACATCCCGGAGGCCGAGATTCTGTCCGGCATGACCATCTCCGACGCCGCCGGCATGGAGGCTGCCGCAAAGGCCATCAGCGAGAAATACGGCTGCGCCGTGCTGTGCAAGGGCGGCCACCAGATCAACGACGCCGACGATCTGCTGTGGCGCAGCGGCACCGGCAAATGGTTCCACGGCAAACGCATCGCCAACCCCAACACCCACGGCACCGGCTGCACCCTGTCCAGCGCCATTGCCTCCAATCTGGCCAAAGGCTGCGATCTGGACACCTCGGTGGAGCGGGCCAAGGCCTACATTTCCGGCTGCCTGTCCGCCATGCTGGATCTGGGCCACGGCTCCGGCCCCATGGATCATATGTTTGCTCTGAAAGGAGAGTTTGTGGATGGCTGAGATGCCTTTTGTTTCCTCCCTGGTGCAGGAGGATCTGCCGGTGTGGCAGCAGTGCCTGGACACCGAATTCCTGCGCAGGATGGAGGACGGCACTCTGGACGAAGCCTGCTTCAAGGGTTACATCGTGGAGGACAGTCTTTACCTGCGGGAATACGCCAAGGTGTTTGCCTGGGGCATGACCAAGGCCCGCACCATGGAGACGCTGCGCAATTACTACTCCCTGCTGGGCTTTGTGCAGGAGAGCGAGGATGTGACCCGTCTGCACTATCTGGAGCAGTTTGGCCTGTCGGAAGCCGACTTGCAGGCCTTGCCCCTGCGGCCGGAGAACCGCGCCTATGTGGACTGCATGATCAACGCCGCAAAAAACGGCGAGGGAGAGGCCGAATGCATCATGGCCTGCCTGCCCTGCATGCTGAGCTACGGCTGGATCTTCCAGAAAATGCTGGACCGCTCCCCTGCCGTGCGGGACACCCTCTACGGCCCGCTGGTGCAGGACTACGCCGGTCCCGGCTATGCGGACGCCTGCCGCGCCTGGGCCGCCTATGCGGAAAAGGTGTGCACCGGCCTGTCGCCGGAGCGCGCCGCCCGCTGCCGCGCCATCTTTCACGACTGTTCGGTGCATGAGCTGCATTTCTGGGAAATGTCGGCCAAGCCCCGCACGGATCTCTGATTTTTCTGCATTTACGGCTGCTGCGCCGCTCCGGGCACCCCGGGCGGGCGGCGGCCGTTTATTTTGCGGTTGCAATTTGCGGCATGGTTTTTTATAATAGAAGTAATTGTGCGGCGGCTGTGAGCCCTGCACCGGAAAGGACCTTTGCAACCATGATCTTTGTGCCCCTGCTGCATTACTTCAAGTGCAAGAACACCTACAGCGGCAACGAATACGGCCTGCGCTATCGGCTCACCCCGGGCAAGCGCAACGTGCCGGACCCGGAGGGCGGCGAGGGTGCCGTGAAGGAGGAGAGCATCCTGACGGTGGACTACTGGCCGGACCCCTGGACGCTGGAAATGACCGACCCGGCCCTGCGCCGACAGGAAATTTTTCCGCTGACCGACGAGGGCCGCGCCGCCGCCGCAAGCTGTCTGGAGGACGCCTTCAACGCCGACCCGGAACGCTGGAAGAACTGCCCCGACATGATGGACTGCGACCCCTGGACGCCGCCCGCACCGGAACCCGAAGAAGAAGCAGAGACGAGGAACGCATGATCTACCGTTTGAAAGAACTCCAAGGCGATACCATCGCGGTGCCGCAGCTGGTATTTTCCAAGCTGGGCATCGCCGAAGAATACAACGTCCGGGTGGCTTTGTATGTACTGGCCACCGGCATCACCGACCCGGACAAGATCTGCGCAGACCTCAAGCTGCGCAGCCGCATCAGCGCCGAAAGTGCCCTGTCCTTCTGGGCCGGTGCCGGGCTGTTGGAACGCTACGAGGAAAACGCGGCCCCGGGTGCCGAGCCCAGTGCCCCCGCCCCCATGACCTGGGCCGAGATCGCCGCCGCCAGCCGCACCGACCCCATGATCTCCAGCCTGATCGACTGCGCCCAGACCGGCTTTGCCCGCCCGCTGACCCACCGCGAGATGGAAAAACTGGTGAACCTGTATGTGCAGGAGGGTTTTGCGCCGGAGACCGTGATGCTGTGCGTGGCCTATGTGGCCAGCTGCGGCAAGCGCACCATGGCTGCCGTGGTGCATGAGCTGAAGGTCTGGCGCACCGAGGGCGTGGAGACCGGCGAGCAGGCCGACGCCCACCTCAAGCTGCTGGCCCTGCGCCGGAGCCGGGAGCAGTACGTCAGCGGCCTGCTGGGCATCTCCACCGACGAGCTCACCCTGGGCGGCCGCAAGGCCATTGCCCGTTGGTACGAGGTGTACGGCTACGATGACGCCATGGTACAGGAAGCTGCTGTGCAGGCAGGCCCCAAGCGGGACCTGTGGTACTGGAACAGCATCCTGAAAACCTGGAACGCCAAGGGCCTGCGCACCATCCACGACGTGCGCGGCCCGGTGGCCGACGCCGGAGCCAGCCGGAACATCCGGGTGGACCGTGAAGCCCCCAGCGGCAACGATTTTCTGGGCAACAGCAGCCTTTCCGCGTCGCTCAACCGGCTCAAAAAGCGCTCCAACACATAACACGAGGTTACCCATATGCGTACCAAAAACGAACTGTATCAGGAAGCTTTGCGCACCGTAGCCGCCCGGCGGCAGATGGCCCGCGCCCGTGCCGAGGATGCCCGGGCCGAGGCAGAGGCCGCCGTGCCCGCCCTGCGCCACGCCGAGGACGAGGTGCGGGTGCGGGGTCTGCGCTGCGCACTGGCCGGTGCTTCCGGCAAGGACCGCACCGAGGCCGCTGCCGCGCTGGCCGATGCCCGGCAGAAGCTGACCGACCTGCTGGCGGCCAGCGGGCGGCCTGCCGACGCGCTGGAGCCGAAATTCAGCTGCAAGCTGTGCCAGGACACCGGCACGGTCAACGGCCGCACCTGCAGCTGTGTGCACAAGGTCATGCAGCAGCTGCGCCGACAGGAGATCGAGCAGCTGTCCAGCCTGTCCATTTCCAGCTTTGACACCATGGAGCTGCGCTACTACCCCAACACGATGGACACTCAAAACGGTGTGAACGTCCGCGTCTATATGGGCCGCCTGCTGGACGGTCTGAAGCAGTATGCCGAGGATTTTTCCCCCACCGAGAGCGAAAGCCTGATGCTCATCGGCAACGCGGGCCTGGGCAAGACCCACGCTGCGCTGGCCATTGCGGGCCTTGTGCTGGAACAGGGCCACGATGTGATCTATGTGTCCAGCCCGGATTTCTTTGGCAAGATCGAAGCTTCCCGCTTTGACCCCTCCGGTGATGCCGACACTCTGCTGCGCACTGCCTCCACCGCCGACCTGCTGATCCTGGACGATCTGGGCACCGAGTTCGTCACGCCCTACTTCATCACGGTGTTCTACAGCCTGCTGAACAACCGTCTGGGTGCCGGGCTGCCCACCATCATCACCACCAACATCACCGACGGTGCCCTGCTGGAAAAACGCTATACCGAAAAAATTTCCAGCCGCCTGTCGGCGTTCATTCCCTTCCGCTTCCTAGGTGAGGACATCCGCCCTCAGAAAGCGGCGGAATAAACCGCAAAAAAGGATCCCCCGCCGGGCACAGCTGCCTCCGGCGGGGGATCTTTGACGTTATACCGTTTTGCTCTCAGAATTCCAGGGCCGGGCTCACCTCATTGCGGCGCTGTGCCTGCACGATGCAGTCTTTGTCCGGCACCACGCCCGCTGCGCCCAGCGTATTGAACACCGTCTGCAGGGCAAGTGCCGGAGTGTTGTTCTCCTGCGAGAGATGGCACAGGGCAAAGCGCTTGCACCCTTCCTGAATGAGCTCCAGCAGTTTTGCCGAGCACTCGTCGTTGGACAGATGCCCCCGGGCGCTCTCAATGCGGGACCGTAAGTAATAGGGGTAAGGGCCGCTGCGCAGCATGTGCAGGTCGTAGTTGCTCTCCAGCGCCACCAGGTCGCACCCGGCAAGGGCCTCGTGCACCGGGGGCGTCAGCACGCCAAGGTCGGTGGCGATGGTCATGGTCTTGCCGTCCGGGGTGTGGATGCGGTAACCCACACAGGGCACATCATGGCTGGTGGGGAAAGACTGCACCCCAAATGCGCCCACGTCCTCTTCCCGGCCCTCCAGCGTGTTCAGTTCACAGCTGGGCGGCACGATGCCGTTGGCATCCAGAAAATCCAGCGTGTCGGCCGCGCCGTACACCGGCAGCGGATTCTTTTTGAGGAAGGTGGACAGCCCCTTGACGTGGTCGCTGTGCTCATGAGTGACCAGAATGCCGTCGCAGTCGCTGACGGCAAGGCCCAGCGCCTTGAGCGCTGCCGAGGTGGTGCGCACCCCCTTGCCCATGTCCACGATCAGGTACCGGCTGCCGCAGCGCACCACGCTGCTGTTGCCGGAAGAGCCGGAATACAATGAGATGAATTCTGCCATGAAAAACCTCTTACTGCTCATGAAAACAGCCCGCCGCAGAATACGGCAGGCTGTTGGTTTTGTTCAGACTTGCTGTGGTTACAGGGCCTGCTCCAGCGCGGCGGGCACACGGTCCACCTTGCTGATGTCGGCACCCAGGCCGCGCAGCTTTTCCACGATGTTCTCGTAGCCGCGCTCAATGTGGCCGATCTCCTCGATCTCGCTGGTGCCGTCTGCCATCAGGGCAGCCACCACCATGGCGGCACCGGCACGCAGGTCCAGCGCACGCAGCGGAGCCGGGCTGAGCTTTTCCACGCCCTCGAACACGGCCACCTGACCGTCCACCTGCACGCTGGCACCCATCTTGCGCAGCTCGTCCACATAGCGGAAGCGGTTGTCCCACACGCTCTCGGTGACGGTGCTGGTGCCCTTGGCCACGCTCAGCAGCACACCCATCAGGGGCTGCATGTCGGTGGGAAAACCGGGATGCGGCATGGTGTTGATCTTCAGGGGCAGGATGTCGCCGGTACGGCGTACCCGCACGGCATCGTCGAACTCTTCCACCTCGGCACCGGCACGGCGCAGCTTGGCGGTAATGGGCTCCAGATGCTTGGGGGTCACGTTCTTGATCAGCACATCGCCGCCGGTGGCAGCGGCCGCCACCATGTAGCTGCCGGCCTCGATCTGGTCCGGGATGATGCTGTAGGTGCAGCCGTGCAGCTTTTCCACACCGCGCACCTTGATCACATCGGTGCCGGCACCGCGCACGTCGGCACCGCACATGTTCAGGAAGTTGGCCAGGTCCACTACATGGGGCTCCTTGGCGCAGTTTTCCAGAATGGTCTGGCCTTTTGCCATCACAGCGGAGAGCATACCGTTCATGGTAGCGCCCACACTGACCTTATCAAAGAAGATGTGTGCGCCGTTGAGCTCCTTGGCACGCACCGTGATCATGCCGTAGTCCACGCTGTCCTCGGCACCCAGGGCACTGAACACCTTGAGGTGCTGGTCGATGGGGCGGGGGCCCAGGTTGCAGCCGCCGGGCATGGCCACCTGCGCCCGGCCAAAGCGGGACAGCAGAGCGCCCAGGAAGTAGTAGCTGGCACGCATCTGACGGGACAGATCGTCCGGCACGTTGGTGCCGGTCAGATGGGTGGTGTCGATCTCGTAGGTGTTGCGGTTGAGCATCTTGACCTGCGCGCCCAAGGTGCTCAGGATCTTCAGGCTCACCGCCACATCACTGATATCCGGCAGATTTTCGATCACACAGACATCCGCCGCCAGAATGGTAGCAGGCAGAATGCCGACCGCCGCATTCTTTGCACCGGAAATGGTGACCTCGCCGTGCAGGGGCTTGCCGCCCGTAATAACAAATTTCTCCACTTTTATGATCTCCTTGTCAAAGGCCTGTGCCACAGGCCTGTTAAGGTTCCTGAAAGCATTCATATCCACTGCCTGTGTACAAAGCCAACAAAGCCCGCGCACAATTACAGCTATCTTATTATACACAAATTACACAAAAAAGCAAAGCCCCGATTGTACGAGCTCCATTATTTTCTGTTTTGCCCAGAATCCGTTCCGATATTCTGAAAATTTGTCTCTTTTTTTCAAGATTCCGACACATTCCGGCGGTCAGACGCCGGTTTGTCACATTTTACCACACCTGATCCTCACTGCGGGTCTCCTTGATCCAGCCCAGCTGATAGGCCGTTACCAGCTGTTTGAGATCGTGCACCCGCTCCCGCAGAACCTCGCCCTCGTCGGTGTCCTCCACGAGGATGCGGTGGTTCTCGGTCTCCAGAATGTTTTTCTGGGAAATGATATCCAGGTTTTCACTCACCGCCTTTTCGGCGCTCTCAAAGGGTTGGTGGGTGCGCAGCGACATGGAGCGGCTGGAATACACCAGCGTGTAGCCCGCAATGCCGGTTTTTTCGTGGTAGGCACGACAGAACCCACCGTCGATCACCACCAGACGGCCGCCGCCCTTGATGGGGCTCTCGCCGTTCTTTTCCCGCACGGGGACGTGGCCGTTGACGATGTGGCTGGTACCCGGCAGGCCGAACTCCGCCAGAATGCGGCGGCAGGCGGCCTCGTCGTTGTACCAGGTATAGTAGGGATCCTTGACCTCCTCATGGGTGGCGGGGTCTGCCACATACAGCCGCTCGAAGGTGGTCATAGCGCTGCGGCCGAACAGCGGTGACAACCGCCCGCACCACAGATACCACAAAAAATCCTGTCCGTTCTGGCGTTCGGCGCTGCCCTCCGGTGCGTAATAGCCCCGCCGGGCGCGGGCATCGCAGTAATCCATCAAGGCACGGCCGGAATAGCGGCGGCCCTCAAAGCGTTCCACCGCAAAACTGCCCTTTGCGGTCATGGGCACCACACCGTGGTACAGCAGGTTGCCATTTTCAATGTGGTATACACTGCCCTTTGCATAGAGAAATTCCACATGCTGCTGCAGCTTTTCGCTCTGGCGGAAGGACTGCACCAGCTTGCGCAGCACCAGCTTTTCATCGTCGTTCAGGGCCGCCGGGTCGGCGGGATCCACCGTGGGGAAGGCCGTGTCCCGCAGCGGGCAATCCTGTTCGCCGATGCGGACAGTATGCTTTTCCCAGTCGATGCGGCGCAAAAAATCCCGCCCCTGCATCTGGAAGTCCGGGTTGCGGTCGATGACCTGACATTCCAGCTTGAACATCAGGATGCTGATGGCCTTGTGCATCACCGCGCAGCGGTGCAGCATGCCCTTGGTATAGGGGCCGCGGGCCGCGTCGGTGTGGGGCATCCAGATGGACAGATCGTCCTCCCCATAGAACTGCTCGGCCATGCGCTGCAGATGCCGCAGGTTGATGCCGTAGCAATCCTCGAGCATGCCGTGGTTGTGATAGGCCAGCGTGGTCTTGAGCACCGTGCAGATGCAGATGGGGCTTCCGGCGGCGGCACCCATCCACACCACGTCGTGGTTGCCCCACTGGATGTCCACGTTGTGGTGGCGCATGAGCAGGTCCAGAATGATGTCCGGGCGCGGGCCACGGTCAAACAGGTCGCCCACGATGTGCAGCTTGTCCACCGCCAGATGCTTGATCAGCTCGCACAGCCGCACGATGAAACGGTCTGCCCGGCCGTTCTCGATGATGCTGCCCACGATCTGCCCATAATACAGGTCTTTGTCGTGGTCCTCAAAATGGGCGTGGAGCAGCTCGTCCAGGATATAGCCGCAGCTGGCCGGCAGGCACTGCCGCACATGGTCGCGGGTGTGTTTGGACGATACCAGCCGACAGATGTCAATGAGCCGCAGCAGGGTGTCGGTGTACCACTGGTCCAGCGCTTCCTCGCTGGTGCAGCGGTTCTTGAGCTGCGGCAGCTTTTCGTTGGGGTAGTAGATCAGGGTGGCCAGCTCAGCACGGGTCTGTTCCGGGATGGCCTCCCCCAGCACCAGGTCCACTTTTTCACGGATGACACCGGAAGCGGAGTTCAGGATGTGGACAAAGGCTTCGTTTTCGCCGTGCAGGTCGCTCATGAAATGTTCGGTGCCCTTGGGCAGCTTGAGCAGGGCCTGTGTACTGATGATCTCGCTGGCCGCCGCAGCCTGCGAGGGGTAATCCCGCGAGAGCAGGGTCAGATATTTGAGGTTATCGCGGATCTCATCGTTCTCGGTGCGCATGAGGGTTCCTCCTGAAAGCAGTTATTCTCTTTTTATAGTATAGCACGACCCGTGTAAAATGTGGTATACTGGGGGCAACAAACTTTACACAAAGGACTTTGGATATTATGCCGAAAACCGATCTTGTCTCTCCGCCCTCCCACTGCGCCCTGTGCCCCCGCCGCTGCGGGGTGGACCGGGCTGCCGGAGCCGTGGGCTTCTGCGGCGCGGGCCGCACCCTGAAAGCCGCCCGCGCTGCCCTGCATTTCTGGGAGGAGCCCTGCATCAGCGGTACCCATGGCAGCGGCACCGTGTTCTTTTCCGGCTGCACCCTCAAGTGCTGCTTCTGCCAGAACTACCCCATCAGCGCCGAAGGGCTGGGCAAGGAGATCAGCGTGGAGCATCTGGCCGAAATCTTTCTCAGCCTGCAGGCACAGGGAGCCCACAACATCAATCTGGTCACGCCGGGCCAGTGGCGGCCCTGGATCACTGCTGCACTGGACCTTGCCCGGGCACAGGGCCTGCATCTGCCCATTGTGTGCAACACCGGCGGCTATGAGACCGTGGAGAATGTGGAGGCCTGGCGCGGGTACATCGACATCTGGCTGGCCGATCTGAAATACGTCTCCCCCGCCCTGTCGGCGGAACTTTCCGCCGCACCGGACTACTTTGCTCAGGCAAAACCCGCCATTGAAGCCATGATGGCCCAGGCCGGGCACCCGGTATTCGACGCCGACGGCATCCTGCAGCGGGGCGTCATCCTGCGGCATCTGGCGCTGCCGGGCCATGTGGACGACAGCTTTGCCGTGCTAGACCAGATGGCCGCCTGGAACGATGCCGACCCGGGATGCTTCCTGCCCAGCGTCATGAGCCAGTATACGCCGTTCTACAAGGCTGCGGAGCACGGCATCGGGCGGCGCATCACCACCTATGAGTACCACCGGGTGGTGAACTATGCCATGGACAAGGGCCTTGTGCAGGGCTATATGCAGCAGAAGAGCAGTGCCAAGGAGGAATACACCCCCAGCTTTGACCTGACGGGGGTGTAACGCGAATTCTCTCTTTTCGTCAAACTACCCAAATTTCGGTTCTTATTTTCTCTTGCATTCCCGCGCAAATGCTTGCATTCCGGCGGTGCGCGCACTATAATGGTTGCATGGATACAACGATGTGTCAAAAGGATCCACGGTGAGTTTTTTACAATATCAGGAGGACCGTTATGGAACATTTCAATCCCATCCTTGGCAACGAGACCACCGGCCAGAAATTCATCACCTGCGGCGAGATCATGCTGCGCCTGACCCCGCCGAACTACGAAAAGATCCGCATGGCGTCTGCCTTTGAGGCCAGCTACGGCGGCAGTGAGGCCAACATTGCGCTGGCTCTGGCAAACCTGGGTGTGGACAGCACCTTCTTCAGCGTGGTGCCCAACAACAGCCTGGGCAAAAGCGCCGTGCGCTGGCTGCGCTCCAACGACGTGCACTGCACCCCCATGATCCTCACCGAGCCGGACGAGACCCCCTCGAACCGTCTGGGTACTTACTATCTGGAGACCGGCTACGGCATCCGGCCGTCCAAGGTCATCTACGACCGCAAGCACAGTGCCATCACTGAGTATGACTTCTCGCAGGTGGATCTGGACGCCCTGCTGGAGGGCTTTGATTGGCTGCACCTCAGCGGCATCACCCCGGCCCTGGCCCCCAACTGCCGCAGCCTGACCCTGGATATGCTGAAGGTGGCCAAAAAGAAGGGCCTGACCGTGAGCTTTGACGGCAACTTCCGCTCCACCCTATGGACCTGGGAAGAGGCCCGCGACTTCTGCACCGAGTGCCTGCCCTATGTGGATGTGCTGCTGGGCATTGAGCCCTATCACCTGTGGAAGGACGAGAACGACCACAGCAAGGGTGACTGGAAGGACGGCGTGCCCCTGCAGCCCAGCTACGAGCAGCAGGACGAGATCTTCCAGCACTTCATTGAGCGCTACCCCAACCTGAAGTGCATCGCCCGCCATGTGCGTTATGCTCACAGCGGCAGCGAAAACAGCCTGAAGGCCTTTATGTGGTACGACGGCCACACCTTCGAGAGCAAGCTGTTCACCTTCAACATCCTCGACCGGGTGGGCGGCGGCGACGCCTTTGCCAGCGGCCTCATCTACGCCATGCTCCACGACTACAAGGCCATGGACATGATCAACTTTGCCGTGGCCAGCAGCGCCATCAAGCACACCATCCACGGCGATGCCAACATCACCGACGATGTGAGCAGCATCCGCAATCTGATGAATATGAACTACGACATCAAGCGGTAATTCACCGCACGATGCAGCAGGGCCTGCCGGAAAACCGGCAGGCCCTGTTTGTTTCCGGTGCGCAAAAAAGCACCCACCCCGGAGGGCAGGTGCCTGTGCAGCTGTGCTCAGTTGGAAAGGATCATGCGGTCGTTGGCAAACTCACCGCCGCTGGCGATCTGGAACTTGGCCAGCAGGTCGCTGACGTGCAGGTTCTTTTTCTCTTCCCCGGACACGTCGTAGATGATGTGGCCCTCATACATCATGATCAGGCGGTTGCCATACTTGATGGCATCCTTCATGTTGTGGGTGATCATCATGGTGGTCAGATGGTTTTCCTCCACGATCTTAGCGGAGAGGGTCAGCACCTTGAGCGCGGTCTTGGGGTCCAGTGCTGCCGTGTGCTCGTCCAGCAGCAGGAGCTTCGGCTTATTCATGGTAGCCATGAGCAAGGTCAGCGCCTGTCGCTGACCGCCGGAAAGCAGGCCCACACGGGCGGTCAGCCGGTCCTCCAGGCCCAGGTCCAGCGTCTTGAGCAGCTCACGGTACTGTTCCCGCTCGGCCTTGGTGATGCCGATGCGCAGGGTGCGCCGCTTGCCGCGCCGGGCAGCCAGCGCCAGGTTCTCTTCGATCTGCATCGTGGCGGCGGTGCCGGTCATGGGGTCCTGGAACACGCGGCCGATGTAGGCAGCGCGCTGATGCTCGCTCAGGCGGGTGACGTCCACGCCGTCAATGAGGATCTTGCCCTCGTCCACCGGCCACACACCGGCCACAGCGTTCAGCATCGTGGACTTGCCCGCGCCGTTGCCGCCGATAACCGTGACAAAGTCACCTTCGTTCAGCTTCAGGTTCAGGCCATTCAGCGCCGTTTTCTGGTTGACCGTGCCTGCGTTAAAGGTTTTGGAAACATTCTGGATCTCAAGCATTTTTTGCATCCTCCTTCTGTGCCTTTTTGACCGGCTTCGAGAAGTATTTGCTCTTCCAGTACGGCACGGCCAGGAACACGGCCACCACAGAAGCGCTGAGCAGCTTGAGCAGGTTTGCGTCAAAGCCAAGGGTCAGCACCAACTGGATGACAACATAGTAGATGATGGCACCGATGGAGACCGACACCAGCTTGAGGGCAAAGTTGTGGAAAATGCGGCCAAATACGGCTTCGCCAATGATGACGGCGGCCAGACCGATGACGATGGCACCGCGGCCCATGCCCACATCCGCAAAGCCCTGATACTGGCTCAGCAGAGCACCGGACAGGGCCACCAGTGCGTTGGACACGGCCAGACCCAGCACGATGTTGAAGTTGGTGTTGATGCCCTGTGCACGGGACATGGCGGGGTTGGAGCCGGTGGCGCGGATGGCGCAGCCCAGCTCGGTGCCGAAGAACCAGTACAGCACGCCGATGACCACAGCCGTCACGAGGATGACCATGATGATGGGGTTGTGGAGGGCAAACTCCTTGACCCAGCGCAGGGAGATGAGCAGGCCGTACTTGTCCACGTTGATGGACTGGTTGGCCTTGCCCATGATCTTCAGGTTGATGGAGTACAGCGCCAGCTGAGTCAGGATGCCGGCCAGAATGGCGGGGATGCCCATAAAGGTGTGCAGCAGGCCGGTGACAAGGCCGGTGGCCAGACCGGCCAGCACCGCCACCAGCAGTGCCAGCCAGACGTTCATGCCGGAAAGCAGGCACATGACGCACACGGCGCCGCCGGTGCCGAAAGAGCCGTCCACGGTCAGGTCGGCCACGTCCAGAATGCGGTAGGTCAGGTATACGCCAATGGCCATGATGCCCCAGATCAGGCCCTGCGCACAGGCACCCGGCAGAGCACCCGGCAGGTTGGCAAGTCTTGCAATGATCTCCAAAACAATTTCCTCCTAAACGTTACACTTTTTTATCTCCCGTTTTGATACGGGAAAGCGGAGAAGAGTAAAAATATGCTCTCCTCCGCTATTTTCGTTTTGGTTCCCGCTGTTGTCAGGCCTCGATCTCCTCGTAGCCTTCCGGCACGGTCAGGCCCAGATCATCGCAGATGGCCTTGTTGTACTTCTTGGTCACGTCGGTGTACTCGATGGGCATGGTGGAGATATCGCTCTCGCCGTTCAGGATCTTGACGGCCATCTCACCGGTGGTGTAGCCCAGATCATAGTAGCTGATGGACAGGGTAGCCACGCCGCAGCCGGAGCAGATACCCTCCTCACCGGCGAACACGGGCTTCTTGGCCGGGCGGCAGATGCCGTCCACGATGCTGGTGTTGGCCGCCACGGTGTTGTCAGTGGGCACATACAGGGCATCATTCTCATCGGCCGCTTTCTGGCACACAGAGGACAGATCATTAGAATCCGAGAAAGCGTACTGGGTAGCGGTTACGCCCTTGGCCTCCAGGTACTTCTGGACCTCGTCCACCTGATACTGGCTGTTTGCCTCGGCAGAACAGTACAGCAGGCCAACCTTCTTGGCGTCCGGCATCCACTCCACGATCATATCCGCCTGCTGATCCAGCGGGGCCAGATCGGAGGTGCCGGAGACATTGCCGCCCACGGTGCCGGAGAAGTTATCCAGACCCAGCGCCACGCCGTACTCGGTAACAGAGGTACCCAGAACGGGGATGGTGTTGGTGGCAGCCTGAGCCGCCTGCAGAGCGGGGGTCGCGTTGGCCATGATCAGATCCACACCGGAAGAAACAAAGCCGTTGGCGATGGTAGCGCAGGTTGCGGAGTCGCCCTGTGCATTCTGGAAGTCGAAGGTAACGTTGTCGCCAAAGGCAGCCGTCAGGGCATCCTCAAAGCCCTGGGTGGCAGCATCCAGAGCGGCGTGCTGCACCAGCTGGCAGATGCCAACGGTGAACTTCTGGCCGTCAGCCGCTGCAGAAACAGAAGCTGCGGTGGAGGAAGCCACGGAAGAAGCAGCTGCGGAGGAAGCGGAAGAACCGCCACAGGCAGACAGAGCGGCGGCGGCACCGCAGGCAGCGGCGGCAGCCAGGAACGAACGACGAGTGATCTTACGCATTTTGATTTCTCTCCTCTATACATTGCAGTTCGTGCGGCCACAGGCTGCCGCACGCGAACTGCTGAATTGTAAGCGAGCCAGAAACAGGTTTGCTTTACACTCGTGAAGTATAGCACACATTTCCCGGTAAAACAATCCGCTTTTGTGCAAAAACGGCCCTTATTATCTATTATTTAAAACAGTTCCATCAATTATTTTGATTGCACGTTTTGCTTTTGCTGGTAAGCCGTCAGTTTTGCCCAATCGGCTTTCAGACCGTGCAGGTTGGCTTCCAGCTGGGGCAGCCAGGGCTGTGCGTAGTCGTAGTGGTAATACAGTGCCTGCCACAGCTTTGCCTGTGCACGCCGCAGCAGCACCGGACTGAGCACCGCTTCCAGACGTTCCACCTCATCCTCCAGCTCCATGCAGGTCAGTGCCCAGCGCACGTCCAGCGCCTCGCGGGCGGGCACGTCGTAGCGGGACAGGTAGTCCTGTACCCGGGCTTCGATCACCTGCCCTCCGCAGCCGGTAGGCTGCAAGAAGTAGCTCACCTGCCCTTCCCGACTGATCTCCTGGGCCAGCGGGTAGAGCGCGCACACCAGCGGTTCCGCATCGTGGATGGCACAGTGGTTCTCGGTCAGGAACGGGCAGTTGCTGCGGTTCTCTTTGACCGGGGCCAGCCGCAGCACCGGCAGATGGCTCACCTGCCCGATGCTGGCCCGGCAATAGCCCCGGGCCACGATCTGCGGCGGCAGGCGCAGCCGGGCTGCAATGCGCCACAGGTCAAAGCCAGATAATACGATATCTTCCCTGCCCCGGCAGCAGTCGCCGCATCCGGCGCAGGCAAAACAGAACTGCGCCTCCCGCTCCAGAAGCGGCATGGCCTCGGTGCGGGTAAAATCCACCTGCCCGCACAGGTCGATGTGGTCGTCACGCATCCTGTTTTACTCCTCTTCCCATTTTTCAGGAATTTTCTGATGGTTCCACTGCGTATTTGCTTGTACATTGCATATCCTGCCAGACCGTGCCATCTGCAGCGTAATACATCCACTCCGTGGTACCATCTTTGAACAGATATTCCAGCGCGAATGCCTGCCCTTCCTGCACGGGCACCGGATAGCTATTGTAGGGCAGTACATCATTGTCCCGGGGCTGTGCTGTAAAGTCCGCATACGCATCTTCTACCCGCCAGAATCTCCGGCCTGCCGCTTCGCCTGCCCAGGCAGCGATATCCTCTTCTCCCAGATAGATCGCCGTGTAGGTCTTGCCTGCAATGGTCAGTGTTTTTTCTCCCATGACGGGCGTCGTTTCTTCTGGCAGATCCTTTAAGCTGATCCTCAGGTCTTTGGAGACGATCCGCTCTCCATATTTCTGATAAAGCTGATTCGCCATACAGGGCACCGTACCGTCCTCGTAATTCATTCCATCCAGCGCTGTATGGACCGCGCCGTAGATCCCCATCACATCGGTGTTTTTCTCGGCATCCAATGCATCCAGTTCCCGCATGAAGTTTTCTGCCATACAGTTTTCCCGGTAGACATCCGCTTCTGCTTCCTTTCCTGCATAGCTATAGCTGTAATACCGCTTTGCCTGCTGGATGCTTTCCAGCGCCTGCGCATACTCCGGCGAATCCTTTTTACCTTCTGCCGTCAGATAGGTCAGATATTGATACCCCAGCGACCGATACATGTGTTCGATATCTGTTCCATGAAAAACCGTTTCCGGGCAGTTCTGTTTGATCTGCTTGTAAAATGTCCGGTAGACTTCACTGCCGCCCATTGTTCCCTGCACGGCTTTAAAGTGTTCGTTTAAGAGCGTGTCATCCTCTGCCTGCATCCACTGGTTCAAAAGCTGCGCACTTGCGTAGCCATCCTCCAAAAACAGATCGCGTGCTCCTGCGGCATAGAGTTCTTCCCAATGTTCCAGCTCCTGCTCGATCATTTTCTCATTTGCGTGCTCTTCCCCGTACAGATATACCGTTCCAGCCGCTTCCGGTTCTGTTTGAGAAGAGGCCGTTGTTTCCTCGTTTGCCGGAGCGCAGGCGGTCAGGCAAAGTGCCAGCAGCAGAGCCGCCCCTGCCGCCGCAAGCCAGAATTTCCGTTTCATACTGTGTTCGTCCTCCTCCACTGATTTTCCCCAGTATAGCACAGCCGCACAAAAAGTAAAAGGGAGCGTTTTCGCTCCCCTTCACCCGTTGGTTATTCGTATTTCTTCGCCGGGATCACGATGGCCCCGAACAGCGAGAGGATGTACACGATGAGCACAGCGGCCCACGCCTGCCAGCCGGTGGCGCGCTCAAGCTGCACCGCCCCCTCCGTGCAAAGCGGCGTCAGGAGCATACTTACCACGCACCACACCCGCATTGCTTTGAGCACATGGAGCCAGTTTTTGCTGACGGCTTTATCCGAAACATACAGGCAGGCGGCAAGCTCCTTCTGGGTCATGCCTTTTTCCCTGCGCAGCTGTGCCAGAAAACTCCCAAAAGCGATCTTGTTCAGTTCGTACATCGTTTTGTCCTCCTTGTGAGCCAGCAGCTCTGTTTGTGGCTCCATTGTACCGGACCGGACATCCCCGCACAACCGACTGGCGGTAGAATTGGCGCAAAGCAGTCATTTTTTCTTTTCCAGTCTGCGGTACACCTGCACAGCATCCATGATGTTGGTCTGCTCCGTCGCGTGGTTTCCGGGTGCCCCCAGCGTGACCAGAATGTACTCCTTTCCGTTCACCACGGCAAGGCTGGCAAGGCACAGACCGGCCGCATCCGTGTAGCCGGTCTTGCCGCCCAGGATCTGCCCGCCTGTCACCTCTCCACCGTCCAGCCTGCTCAGCAGGGTGCTGGCCATATACAGTCCCTTCGGGTGCTGCGCTGTGACGCTGCTGGTGTACTGCCCGGTGGTAAACACCGTGCGGAAAGTTTCGTTGTTCAGTGCGGCCTGCAGCAGCACGGCCAGATCTGCCGCACTGGAATAGTGTTCCGGGCTGGTCAGGCCGGTGCAGTTGGCAAAGTGGGTGTGTTTCATGCCCAGCTCCCCGGCTTTCCGGTTCATCAGAGCCACAAAGGCCTCCTCGCTGCCGCTCACCTGCCGGGCCAGCGCCTCACAGCACTCGGCACCGGAAGGCAGCATGGCTCCGTACAACAGATCCCGCACCGTGACCGTCTCGCCCGGCTGGAACCCGGCCATGGAAGCGTCTGCCTTGTACAGGGCGGGAAAAATGTCCTCCGGCAAGGTCACCGGCGTGTCCAGGTCCGGCAGCGCTTCCGTTGCCAGCAGCACCGTCATCATCTTGGTCAGGGAGGCCGGAGCGGCTTCCTCACCAGACCGCTTCCGGGCCAGGACCTGCCCGGTCCGGGCATCCATCAGCAGCGCGTGTCGGCTGGACGTGCCCAGCAGGATATTCTGCTGAGCGATCAGCCCGAACAACAACAGGCCGGCCGCCAGCGCCCAAAGCAATCCCCGATATCTGCGTTGGCGTCTGCCGCGGCGGTTTGATTTTGTTTTCATCTTGTTCGCATCCTTTTTTGCAGAATAAGAAAGCGCTTTCATCTCATAGAACGAGACGAAAGCGCCTTTTTCTGCAAACAGGATTTATTTCAGCTTCATTCCGTCGCTGGAAGCGTTGCCCACACATTCACACAGAACGTGGCCGCCGTTGTGCACCGGGATGCCCACCCCCACCTTGCCAATGTAGCTCAGGGGAACCTTCTGGTCCTGTTCCAGCTGGCGGACGCTCCTTTCCGTCATAGATAGTAAACCCTACAACGGTTATAGAGTCAAGGTTTTGTTTGATGTTTGGCATTCCGGCATCCCCAGACACAACAAAAAAACCCCGAGAATTCCATCTCAGAGCTTCCTGTTCAAGTCGGCGACTACCTATTTTCACAAGCCGTTTCCAGCTAACTATCTTCGGCACAAGTGAGCTTAACTTCTGTGTTCGGAATGGGAACAGGTGGGACCTCACCGTCATCGACACCGACCGATCTGACTGAATCAGTATAACACATTTCTGTATTCCTGTCCAGTGTTTCTTGAAGGACGTGCCTTCAAAACTGAATAATCACTGCTACTTCATTTTTTCGTTGACT
>ENA-UONS01000842-UONS01000842.1-human-gut-metagenome-genome-assembly--contig:-CS19-NODE-842-length-32473-cov-14.051545_pt1 | contig 32473 bp, 30 predicted proteins | sample MGYA00242458_ERZ724005 | MGnify/ENA metagenome assembly ERZ724005
AAGATATCCAGCTTCGAGAGCTGAAAGATACCGTATCACAACTGAAAACAATGATCTCTGAACAGACCGAGCTGATCCAATCTCTCCGTCTTATTATTGACGAAAAATCCAGGCACGAGAAAGCGCTTCAGGAACAGGTAGATTATCTGACCAAAAAGCTCTTTGGTTCTTCCAGCGAAAGAAGATCCGATAACATTCCGGGACAACAGAATCTCTTCGACGAAGCGGAAATGGAACAGGATCCATCCCAGCTGGAAGAAGAAACTGTGATCAGGGAACATACCCGTAAAAAGAAGGCAACGCATGAGGATCTCTTCAAAGGCCTGAAGGTTGAAAAAGTAGTGATCCCTCTTCCGGAAGAAGAGCAGATCTGCCCGGTCTGCGGTACGCAGATGGTCCTGATCGGCGAAGAGTATGTCCGTCGGGAACTGGAATTCATTCCTGCCACCTGTAAAGTGATCGAATACTACAGCCAGAGCCATGGATGCCCCTCCTGCAAGGAAGGACTCGGCGATACAGAAAAGCCTGTGATCGTAAAGTCTCAGGTTCCGCCAGCTCTGCTTGGAAAAGGACCTGCATCAGCATCTGCAGCTGCATGGACTATGTACCAGAAGTATGCCAACGGGCTTCCACTTTACCGGCAGGAAAAGGACTGGAAGCAGTATGGGGTGCAGATCAGCCGGACGACCCTTGCAAACTGGATCATCTACTGTTCAAAGAACTATTTTCAGCCAATGTACGATTACTTTCATCGGGAGCTGCTGAAACGTAGTTTTGTGATGGCAGATGAGACGCGGGTCCAGGTATTGAAAGAGGAAGGACGCAGGGCACAGACCCAGTCATTCATGTGGCTGTTCCGAAGCGGTGAGGACGGACTTGCGGAGATCATCCTGTATGGCTATTCCCCGACCAGGAGCGGCAGCCATGCAAAGGAGTTTCTGGAAGGCTACAGCGGATATCTGGAAACGGACGGCTATCAGGGTTATAACAGTCTGCCTGGGATCAGGCGCTGCTCCTGTTGGGCACATATCCGCCGATACTTTATCGACGCTGTTCCCAAAGGGAAGCAGTATGACTACAGCCAGCCTGCAGTACAGGGAGTCCAGTACTGCAATCGGTTGTTTGCCATGGAAGACTCCATTAACAAAAAGTATCCCGGTAATTATGAAAAGCGGAAACAACTGCGTCTCGAGAAGGAAAAACCTGTTCTGGAGGCTTTCTGGTCGTGGCTTGACCAGCAAAAGCCCGTCCGGAATACCCGGCTGGATAAAGCCGTGAATTATGTTCTCAACAGGCGTGATATAGCGGAAACCTATCTGGAAGACGGGCGGTGCAGCTTTACCAATAATCTCAGTGAGAATGCGATCCGTCCGTTCGCAGTGGGGCGAAAAAACTGGCTGTTCAGCAGTTCCGTGGACGGAGCGAATGCCAGCGCAGTAGTCTACACAATGGTTGAGATGGCCAAAGCACATGGACTGAACATCTACGGATATCTTAAATTTCTGCTGGAGAACCGACCGAGTAAAAATATGACCGATGAACAGCTGGCGGAACTGGCACCTTGGAGTGAAAAACTCCAATCTATCAAAAATCGCATGTGAATTATAGTGAATTACTCCAACTCGCAAAGGGCTGGGGTAATTTTGTATCTAACCGCATTAATATTTGGCGCTTACTTTAGTCTACCGAACAGGAGCTTTCTGTACTTTAATATTAGGTTGTTTAAATCCTAAGAAAAAGCTAAGGAAATATTGATGATTTACTAATCGTGCAAAGGAAGCGATACGCAAAAAGTGATATTTTCATTTTTGCTATCAGCGGATATAGAACCACCATGTAAGGTGACAATTTCTTTTGCAATCGCAAGACCCAATCCCGCGCCGCCTGTGTTTGTTGTGCGTGCTTCATCTAAGCGGAAGAATTTTTCAAAAATAGAATCCAGTTTATGGGGCGGTATGGTTTTTCCTTTATTTTGGAAATAAATATTTATAGCAGTATCATTCTGTTCCGTCCAAATCTTGATGATTGAATCTGGATAACTGTATGCAATCGCATTTTTAAGGATATTGTTAAATACCCGCGCTAACTTTACTGCGTCACCATATATAGTAGTGTTTTCGTCTACATTCAATTCCGTACTGTTCCCATGCTTTTGTAGCAATGGATAAAATTCGTCTGTCATTTGTACAAGCATATAATATAAGTCAATCGGTTCTTTTTCTATCTCGATTTGCTGCAAATTGTACCTTGTAATTTCAAAAAATTCATTGATAAGGCTTTCTAAACGGTGGGTTTTATCCAAAGTTATATGGACATATTTTGCCCGTTGCTGCATAGGCATATCGGGAGCTTCATCTAAAAGGCTTAAATACCCTATGACAGAAGTAAGGGGGGTTTTTAAATCATGTGCTAGGTATGCTATTAAATCATTTTTTCTTGTGGCTTCTTCTTTTAGAATTTGTTCATGCCTTTGCATGGTAGCTTTTATCTCAACCATCTGCGTGGAGATTTCTGCATATTCTTTAGGAAATATACTGGTGGTGTTATCTATGTCCGTACTCATAAAATCATGTATCATATGAGAAGTTTGAGTAACGGATTGCCTAACCTTTGTTTTAGAGTGTAGATGAGCTACAAGCAACACAACAGAAATCCAAATAATTACGCCTACAACAAAAGCCCATAAAAGAAACACTTTTATCTTTGCGTAATTTGGTTCGCGGACTAAACCATTATTTCCGGCTTCTTCAATGTATTTATATTCCATAATCATATAGTTTTCCTCAAACCAATTCACAAAAGAGCCGTTTAAAATCTCATCTATGAAATAATACAAAGCAAAGCAGAGCAACACACCAATTACGTATATCAAAATCACTTTAACTGGTTTTGGCAATTTATTTTTCAATTTTATATCCACACCCCCAAATGGTTTTTATATACTTCGGTTTTTCAAAAGAATCTCCCATTTTCTCTCTTAAATGTCGAATATGAACGGTAATGGTGTTGTTGCTTTTACTGAAATATTCATCTTTCCATATTTGATGAAATAATTCCTCTGCGCTAACTACATTGCCTATATTCTGGCAAAGAATTTGCAATATTGAAAATTCCGTAGGCGTGAGTGAAAGGGGTTTTTCATTCAGCGTACATTCATGTGTTTTAATATTTAACACAAGACCGGAATGAATGATTACATTTTTTTCTTCTTCACTTTCAGGGCTATTGTACCGTTTATATCTTCGGAGTTGCGCTTTTACACGGGCAACCAGTTCTAAAGGAAGAAAAGGCTTTGTTATATAATCATCTGCTCCCAATGTAAGACCTGTGATTTTGTCAATTTCTTCGCCTTTTGCTGTCAACATGATAACAGGATATTGATATTTCTCTCGTATTTTCTGGCAGAGTTGAAATCCATTCATATCCGGCAGCATAACATCTAAAATTGCCAAATCTAAAGTTTCTGATTGAACACATTTTAATGCGTCTGCGGCATTATAAAATTTAAACACAATGAAGTTTTCATTTTGAAGATAAAGAGAAACAAGGTCTGCTATTTCCGGCTCATCATCAACAATCAGTATTTTATCTGCCATAAGAACTCTCCCTTCTAAAAATGGTTATCATTTATAGCATAACAGATAAGAGGAAAATCTTTCATAGGATTTCAATAAGGAAACATTAAGATTTTCCTAAGTGTCTGCTTTTTTCCTATTATCTTTAGGCTTCTCTGCATTTTGGGGTATCAGCCACAAATAGCCGATTTTTGAAATACCTGGTATGCGATTTTCCTCACATAGCTTTTGTACCCGGCGTTCTGAAATTCCCCATTTTTTTGCTGCTTCGGGGCAAGACATATATTCCATATTCAACCCGTCCGTTCTCTATCATGTTTTCTAACTTTTATTATATACGGACAGCCGAATAAATACAATCGCCATAGCAAAAATAATTGAATTATTTTAGTTTATAGTAGGAAGTGTGTAGACATATCCAACAGAAAAAAGGAACAGTAAAATGTAACTGGGTGAATGAATATGGCAAAAAGACCAGTACCAAAATATGACTTTAAGGCTTTTGGAGCAGCGATAAAAGCAGCGCGAACGGGCAGGAAAGAAAGCCGCAAGAAAGTATGCGACGAAATGTATATTTCTCCCCGCTACCTTGCGAACATAGAGAACAATGGGCAACACCCCAGTTTGCAGATTTTCTTTGAGCTTATGCTCCGTTACAATATATCCGTAGACCAATTCCTTTTAGACAAGCCCGCTGAAAAGAACACGCAGCGTCGGCAGCTTGACGCGCTGCTCGACGGGATAAGCGATACGGGGCTTCGGATTGTAACAGCCACCGCAAAAGAGATAGCGGAAGTCGAAAAAGAGGACGAATGAGAACGTCCCGCAAAATTGAATATGGATTTTAGGAAGCGTTGTAATCTTTGCAGATTGCAGCGTTTTTCTTTTGCGTAGGTTTGGCAAAATCAGATTTTCCGGTGTAGTAGGGATAAAGGGAAAAAGTTTCTTAGCAAGCATAGGAAAGGGGTACCCTTTCCGTATTTTCGCCCTCCTGCGCTGCCGCGCGTCGGTCAAAAATTGCTTGTTGGGAAGTGTCCCAAACCCTCTAAAAAGCGGAAAGGAGCGTGAACGCATGGACGGCAGGAAACGGACGGTGCAAATCAAATTCAGAGTAACAGAGGAAGAACGGGCGTTGATTGAGCAGAAAATGAAGCTCGTTCCCACCCGGAACATGGAAGCCTATCTTCGGAAAATGGCAATCGACGGGTACATCATTCAGATAGACCACGCCGACATAAAAGCCATGACAGCAGAGATACAGAAAATCGGCGTCAACATTAACCAGATAGCGCGGCGCGTCAACGCCGCGGGCAGCGTCTACCAAGAGGACATAGAGGAAATAAAGGGGGTGCTTGCGGAGATATGGCGGTTACAAAGATTAAGCCTATTAAAAGCACGTTGAAAAAAGCCCTTGACTATATCCAGAACCCGGACAAGACGGACGGGAAAATGCTTGTGTCCTCCTTTGGCTGCTCGCCGGAAACGGCAGACATTGAATTTGAGTTTACCATAGCGCAGGCTTTAAACCGGGGAAACAATCTCGCCCACCATTTGATACAGTCCTTTGCGCCGGGGGAAGTAGATTACCAGAAAGCCCATGAAATCGGGAAGCAGCTTGCCGACGCTGTAACAAAGGGACAGTATGAATACGTCCTTACCACCCATATAGACAAGGGACACGTTCATAACCACATTATTTTCTGCTCGGTCAATTTTGTAGACTACCATAAGTACAATTCCAATGAACGCAGCTATTACGGCATACGGAACATGAGCGACAGGCTGTGCCGGGAAAACGGCTTGTCCGTCGTCGCCCCGCAAAAGGGCGGCAAGGGAAAGAGCTATGCGGAATATATCGCGGAGAAAACTGGAACCAGTTGGAAAGGAAAGCTGAAAATCGCCGTGGACGCGCTTATCCCGCAGGTATCCAGTTTTGAAGAATTGCTTTCCCGGCTGCAAGCGGCAGGCTATGAGATAAAGCCGGGGAAATACGTTTCCTGCCGCGCTCCGGGGCAGGAACGGTTTACCCGCTTGAAAACCCTCGGCGCAGATTATACAGAGGAAGCTATAAGGGAACGGATAGAGGGCAGACGTACCAGAGCCGCCAAAGCTCCAAAGCGGGAAACAGGCGTGTCCCTGCTTATCGACATTGAGAACAGTATCAAGGCGGCGCAGAGCCGGGGCTATGAACAATGGGCGAAAATCCATAATCTGAAGCAAGCGGCAAAGACACTCAATTTTCTTACAGAACACCAGATAAGCCAGTATGAGGATTTAACCGCAAAGATAGAGGAAGTTCAGACAGAAATCGAAAAAGCAGGCGACGCGCTAAAGGAAGTGGAAAAGCGGCTTGCGGATATGGCGGTGCTTATCAAGAATGTTTCCACATTCCAAAAGACCAAACCTGTCTATGATACCTACCGGAAAGCAAGGAACAAAGACCGATACCGGGCAGCCCATGAGGGGACTGTCATTCTCCATGAAGCAGCAGCAAAGGCATTAAAGGCGGCTGGCATTTCCAAACTGCCGAACCTTGCCGCCCTGCAAGCGGAATATGAAAAGCTGCAAGAGCAGAAAGAAGCCCTCCGCGCCGACTACGGCAAGCTGAAAAAACAGGTCAAGGAATACGACGTTATCAGGCAGAACATAGACAGCATTTTGCGGCAGCCAAGGGAGCCGGAACGGGAAAAAAGAAAGGAACGGGAATAGCATGAAAATAACAGAGATTAGAACGTCTTACAAAATAACAATGGAAAATGATATGTGTGGCATGGAAACTTATCTTGACACGGGTAGTAAAATCCGAATTACGTTCGACGACGGGGCGACACTCGTAGGCTGCGTTTTATGTGTGGAATATGGAGATATTCCCAAAGAAAATGATATGATTATCATAGAGGTAGAGGACGGCAGACTTTACGCCGCAATAGCAGCCAGAATAACGGATATAGAAATCGTATAGGCAAAAAAAGAACGGGGCGAGGAAAGCCGAAAAGGTAGTGTAAAATAGTTTGTGTCTTTGGGAAAAAATGGCTCCTTTTTGGTAAGAATTCAGATATGACAATTCTTATCGAAAAGGAGTATTTTTATGCCAGTAGCTAAGGAGCAGATTCGACAGATTATTTCAGAAAACAACATCACCAGTGTTGCGGATGTCTACTCTCTTCTCAGGGATAGTTTCAAAGATATCCTCCAGGAACTAATGGAAGCCGAGATGGATGCCACTCTGGGTTACGGTAAAAACCAGAAGGGAGATATCCAGTCCGACAACAAGAGAAATGGACATTCCACCAAAACACTTAAAAGCCAGTATGGTGAATTCCAGATCGATGTCCCCCGTGATCGTAACGGAGAGTTTGAACCGAAGCTAGTTCCAAAATATCAGAGAGATATTTCTGGCATAGAGGAAAAGGTGATTTCTTTGTATGCCCGGGGGATGAGTACACGGGATATCCATGACCAGATCAAGGTTCTCTACGGCATGGAGCTTTCCGCGGAGATGGTCAGCAAAATTACTGACCGGATTCTTCCTCAGGTTAAGGAATGGCAGACTCGCCCGCTCCATGCAGTCTATCCCTTTGTGTTTATGGACTGCATCCACTATAAAGTGCGGGAGGAGGGGAGGATACTGAGTCGGGCTGCTTATGTGGTATTGGGGGTTACTACTGAAGGATACAAGGACATTCTGAGCATCACGGTGGGAGCTAATGAGACCAGTAAATTTTGGCTGGGGATGCTCAATGACCTGAAAAACCGCGGATTAAGGGATGTTTTGTTCTTCTGTGTTGATGGCCTTGCCGGTTTTAAGGAGGCGATTAGTGCTGTTTACCCCCAGGCCCAGATTCAGAGGTGTGTAATCCATATGCTCCGGAATTCATTTAAATATGTAAATTACCAGGACCTGAAGAAATTTTCATCGGATTTTAAGGCAGTCTACAACGCCCCGACTGAGCAGGCAGCCCTTTCAGAACTGGAAGCAATTAAGGGCAAGTGGGGAAAGAAATACCCCTACGCCATCAGCAACTGGGAGAAAAACTGGGAGGATGTAAGTTCCTTTTTTCAGTTTTCAGATGATATCCGGAGAATTATGTATACCACAAATATTATAGAAGGGCTGAACCGCCAGTACCGGAAAGTCACCAAGACCAAAAGTGTATTCCCTAGTGACACGGCGCTGGAAAAGCTCCTGTACCTGGCCAGTGAAAATGTAGCAAAGAAATGGACCCAGAGATACCGCAACTGGGACCAGGTTTTGAGCCAGTTGATCCTGCTGTACGGAGAACGGATCACGCAGTATTTATAGAAAAAAGAACAGGCAGGAGCAGCTGCATAGTAATTTCGGCTGCTCCCACCTTATCCTATCGGCATTTACAGTATTGCCAGAAAATTTCCACCTTATTCCAGAGGCCGGGGTGTGGGCAGAGTCTACGAGAAATGGCATATCTGCAAATGTCTTGTTTTCCATGCAGAAAATTTGGTCAAGGTGTATACTCAAAAGAATTCTGGTTATACTAAAAGTAGAAGGAAGATTCGACAACAGAAAATTCCTAAAATCAACAGCAAATTTCTACATATCGAAGTCTTATCTAGGGAAGCATGGGCTTCCAAAGACACAAGATTTCTGACACTCTCGCCGAAAAAGGCTAACCGCGCCCCGCGTCTATGTCGAATGCTCTTTTTAGAAGAAAAGTGACAAATTAGGATTTATCATACAATCAATTTGCTTGCAAGCTTGTAAACTTGTTTAATTTCTTTACTTTCTAAGTGCCAGCTATCAATTTCAATTCTAATTAACTCTGGGAATTTCTTGCTAATATCCCTTAAAGCATTCCCAACTGATTTTCTAACATATTCACTTGTATCCTCTTTTAAGCTGGAAATTCTTTTAATAGCTTCATTCGGATTTTCTCTGAAATATGGTCTACTTGTCCATATTCTCAATCCCTCTGTAACAGCTCTCCTTGTATTAGGATTACTGCTTTTTAACCATTCATCTATAATTGGAAGTGCCTGTTTATACCCTGTTTTCTTGCAAAATTCATCAAATGCTTTTGCTAAAACTTCTTGAACTCTCCAATTATCGTCATGCGAAACCTTATCTCTCATAAATTCTAAAATATTTTCGTCTTCTGATAAATAACCAAAAAGAAATACACCGTACATTCTTACTTGATACACATCAGACTCATAGGCTAAAAATGCTAATGCTTTACTATGTTCATTATCATTGGATTTATAATCTAAAAAAGCTTTTTTTTCTTCCTCTTTGAACCCATTTTTTATTAAAGAAAATTCTTTTTCCAAGGTAGCAATATATTCTTTCAAACAGCCTCATCTCCTCACCAAATTCCTAATTCTCGTTTCATGTGATACCTCCAAATTCCAATTTGATTAGTTCTATTATTTAGTATCACTGAAACAATTATATCATATCTTTTGCCACAAGTACAAATCTGTTCATTCTGGCGGCTTGCTTTTTATGGTTATGGCCGTCCGGCATAAACAAAGAGTGAAACAAGGATAAAAAAGAACGGGGCGCGGAAAGCCAATAAAGGCTAACCGCGCCCCGCGTCTATGTGGTTGCTGCTATGGTTTTGTTACGCATTAGAACCCTGTTTTTGAGGGAAAAGGTAATCTGTATCGGCTGCACTGTTTTCCTGCCCGGAGAGCCGCACAAATTAAGGCTGTTTTCGCCCTTACTGCGTAACAAGGGCGCGGCGTTTCCTCATGCGCTCCGCTGCTTGTCGGTTCGTGATACGCTTCCGGCAGTCCGGGCAGTATTTGACGTTGTTTGATTTTGAAGCAAAGAACGCGCCGCACTCGGTACACTTTTTCCTGTCCTCGGTCTTATAAAGCTCCGCATATAAGAGCTTGTCGCCGGGAAGTACGGCAATACGGAACCACTTGCAGAGCAGGGAATAGGAAATGAGCTGCGGGCAGACACATTCCTCTCCGTCGTCCAGTAAGATACAGTGTCCGTTATCGCAGTTGCAGCACTCCCGCTTTACAAGGGCATTGACTTTCCGGCTTTGCGGCGGCGTGAGCCGCTTAACCGTACTCATGCTTCATCAGCGGCATAGACGGCAAGCTCCGTATATTCCGTTTCCGTCAGTGCGTCCACTTTGGAAAGGGTGCGCTTTGCAAGCTCCCGCATATCCGCGTCCATGTAAGGCAGCGCAGCGTTCATGTTCTCCCTAAGCTGTTCCTGGCTCCCCTCATGGTAAATGCTCAAAAGGTTCATTTCTTCCACGGTAAACTGTGTCATGCTCATACCTCCATTTCTTTCTGCCTTGTCTTTGCCGCCTTTTTCGGGGCGGTTTTCTCTTTGCCTGCGGCAAGCTGCGCCCGGACAGAGGGGCGTATCTTGCGAACGTCTTTGCTCCTGTCCTCGCTTTTGTCAATCAGCGCATAGGTTCCGAAACGGTCTTTGCTTCTGGAAAAGGCAAGGGTCTTATAAGGCAGCATGGAAAACAGGCGGTCAGCGTCCTTTTCTGTGGCAAGCCGGACAAAATACGGGGACAGCTCCACCATGAAACGGGTCTTGTCCGGGCTGTTCGGTTCCTGCAAAGACTTCATTTTCTCCACCACGCGGCGGGCTTCCCGTTCTATCCGGTTATCGTGCAGCATGGCTACATGGGCTTTGAAATCCCCCGGACGCAGCTTTTCCCGGCTACGTTGTTCCTCCATTAGTACGCCCCGCAGGGCTTCCGGGTCGTTTGGCTGCGCTTCAAAGCGTTCAAACTTCCCAAGCTGCGGGTCGGGGTTGCCGTCAAAATACTGTCCGGCGGGCTGTGTCCGTTCCCCATGCTCATAAACCAGCGTGTAATTATCGGCAGGGATAGACTTTTCTATCACGCGCCGGAAGTGCTGCCCGTAATCAAGCTCGTAAAGGTTCCCTTTGAGCTTCCCGTCCTCTTTCCCGGTCAGCTCCACCAGATAGGCAAGGACAATATCGCGGGTCTGCTCCCCGTAAAACCGCCATGTGTTGTGCTGCCTTGTGTCCTTTAGGAAAACGTCGCGCTCCCGGACGCAGCAAGTCCCGGACGGGCGGGAAAACCAGAGGATTTTCCTGTCCTCTGCGCCGGGTCTTGCCGCCGCTTCCTGCAAAATCCGTTTGTCTATGTCAAAATCGTCTTGATAAAATGCGGTGTTCTGCCGCATGATAGCGTCAAGGGACGCGATAACGTCCACGTTCTCAAACTTATTCAATGGTTCAGCTCCTTTCCAAGTCTTGTGACTTCTGCTTTGCGGGTTTCTTCTGCGCCGCCCGTTCCTTATCAGCTTTGAGCTGCGCCCGGATAGAGGGCTTCTTTTCTGGCTTCGCTGCCTTGCCGCGCTCCTTATCCGCTTTGACCGCATTAGCCAGGTCAACAAGGGAAATGGTTTCCCCTGCCTTAACCTTTGCTTCCAGTTCGTCAACGGTCGGGGTATTGTTTATCCATCCGTCAATCATGTTATAGTTTTGCTCTGTGGTCTGCTCGGCAGCTTTTAAGGGGTTTTCCTGCTCTGTGGCAACGGCAAACGCCCGCGTCCCGTTCCCCATAATCAGATATTTCCCGTCGTCCGACTGATGATGAACGCCATAGCCCACCGCCTCCATTTGCTCCCGGCTCATGCCCGTTACATAGAAAGTCCCGCGCGGTGTCCGGATTTTCTCGCCTGTTTCCAGTTCGTCCGGGGTAAGCTGCGGCTGCTTCTCCTGCAAAAACTCCGGTACCTGCTTAAAGTCCCCTCGGTCTACATAGTGGGCGGTGTCCTGCCCGTCCTGATGAAGCACGACGACATCAGAAACGGAAAGGCTGTGTCCCTTAAAATCTTTCGGGTGGTCGATATTGAACCGGGTAAAAATATCATCAAGGGACGTTCCCGGCACAAGGGGCGCGGTATAGACAAGCTCATAGTTCGCCCGGTCAACGGTAAGCCCCGCCGCCTGCAGGCGGTCGTAAGGCTCAAAGCGGTAGTCCCGTGTTTCGTCCCCGTCCTTTAACTGGTAAATGGAAAAGGTGTCGTCCTGCCCGGTTTCCGGTTGCTCCTGTGCCTTTGCATACAGTTCCTTGACTTCGCCCTGCGTCAGCTCCCCGGCATTGAGCTGTCCTAAAAGTTCCCGGCATTTCTCCGGTGTTCCGATATACAATACATCCCCAATCGCTGCCGTCCCGTCCCCATGTGGGAGATAGGCTTGCAGGAAAGAAAGGTTTTCCCGGCTGTCGCTGCGTGGGTTGGCTTCTATTTTGTAAATGTATTCCGGCATAGCTGCTTTTTCCCTCGGCGCGTCTTTTGTTTGTGCTGCGGATTGCTGCGCCCGGATATGCGCCCTCTGTAAATCTGTGGGTTTCTCCCCGGTAAGGGGTTGTATGGATTTTACATAGTTTGCTGCAAAATAGGCGTTGCTGTTAAGCTGCCGCTGCCATGCTTCCGCTTTCGGCGACCAACGGAAGCCGTTGCTTTTCAGTTCTTCCCGTACCGCTGCGTCCGGCTTTTCGTCGAAGAAGATTTGCAAGCGGTTATCTTGCGTATTTGCTTCCACCCTGCCGCCGTCAAATTCCCACCCGGTAAAGCCAATTTCTTTCTGCTGTGTAAGGGATTTGATACGTTCTTTCACGCGCCGGATTTCTGCGTTGTTGTTGGATAACGCCCATGTAGGATATGGTGCGCGGTCATAGGAAGCCATACTTGCGATTAGCTTTTGCCCATGCTCCGGCGAAATATGGGGGCAGCCGTCAAGGGTCTTATGCTTGCGGTAATAAGCGTTGACCGCTTTCATGGTTTCCTGCGTTTTTTCCAGTCCGGCAAGTTTCTTTTCCAATTTCTGAACCGCCTGCGGGTCGTCTGCGCTGATACCGCCCATTCCTGTGCTGCGGATTTTATCAAGTAAGCCCTCGATTTCCTGGTATTCCTCCATGTTCCGGTCACGGGCGGCGTTCTGCTTTTCTTTCTTCCCTGTGGGGAAATTGGAACCTCCCGCAATAAGGATAGAGGGAACACGCGCGTCAATCTCATAGCCCTTGTTTATGTTCGCCGCCAGTTTGCGGGCATAAGTATCAAGTAGGCTGTCGATTTTTTCATGGTACATGGGGTCTACCCGCGCTTTTTGACGCTCGGCAAGCTCTGCGGCTTCGTCTACCTGCTGTCTGTATGCGGCCGTCGCGCTGCCCGGTTTGTAATCGGAAAAGCTGTTCATTTCCTTTGCGTGGCGGGCGGCAGCTTCGTTGATAGGGTAATAAGTTACGGTGGCCTGCGTCTCTTTCTGCGGGGCGGCTTCCGGCGTTTCTGCCTGTTTTTCTGGCGAAACGGTTTCCATTTCCGGCTGTTCCTGCGGCTTTGCGTACAGTTCCTTTACCTGTCCCGCTGTCAGCTCTCCGGCATTGAGCTGTCCCAGAAGTTCCCGGCATTTCTCCGGTGTCCCCCGGAAAAGCACTTCGCCCATTTTTGCCCGCCCGTTCTCCTGCGTGACATAGGCTTGCAGCAGGCAGGCGTTTTCCTCCCTGTCGCTGTATGGGTTGCGCCGTACCCGGTAAATGGTTTCTGGGGTAAAGGCGGCTTTCTCCTGCGGGGCAGCTTCCGGCTGCTCCGGGGTGCTTCCCTCATGCTGCGGCTGTGCCTTTTCTTTCTCCTGTGCCTTTTGAAGCTCTGCAAAATGCCCGTCAATGGCGTTTATCATTTCGGCGGCGGTATTGCGGATTGTTTCAAGGGAACCCCTAAGCTCTGCAAGCTCCTTTCCGCTGCTCCACCCGGCGACATATCCAAACGAATAGTCCGACGTATCAAGCCCGTAGTGTTGGCAGACGGTATAGGCGACGCTTTCCGCTTCCACTTCACGGGTACGGCGGTCAACGCGGGGCTTTTGTTCCTCTTTCGGGGCGTTTAAGTCTATGTCGTGGAGCTTCGCATGGGCGATTTCATGGATAGCGGTTTTAATGGTCTGCAAGTCGCTCATGCCCTCGTCAATGGCAATCCGCTTTTCCTCCAAGTGGTAATAGCCGTGTGCGCCGCCCTCGATTTTCTCAAAGCCAATAGGGACAGGGGAAGCCTGTTCCAGTGCTGCGAAAAAGTCCTTGAAGCGGTCAACGTCCCCGGTCAGCTCGTCCACGGCTATATCCGGCAGCTCCCGCCCCTCGGTCTGGGACACATCAAAGACGGACACTACCTTATAGGCGGGTACCTTGATTTCCTTTTCCTCGGTAACGGGCTTCCCGTCCTTCCCGATAACAGGCTTTCCGGTCTGCGGGTCGGTTTTCTCTACTTCCTGCTTTACCGTAAACGGCGACGGGGCTATGATTTTGATTCCCTTTTCGCCTTTCATCACGTTCCGTCCAAAGTTATTTTTCCAAGAGGAAAAGCCTGCCACAAGGGAAGCGTCGGGCTTCTGCATAGCGATAAGCAGCGTATTGTTAAAGCTGTAATTGTGGAATTTCGACATGACGCGCAGATACTCTTTGTAACGCTCGCTTTCAAACAGTTCCGTTATCCCCTGCTCCAGACGGTCGGTAATCTCTTTGAGCTTGTCGGCGGGTTTCTCGGACGTAAGGACAATGGGGATAACCGGGCGCGGCTCCTGCGCCTGCTCCTTTGGCTGCGCTGTGGTCTGCCCTGCGGGGGCAGCGTCCATTTCCACCTTTTTAGGGTCTGGGCGTTCCGGCTCCGGCAGGGCAGGCGTTACCCGGTATTCCTCCGGTACGTCCCTCCCGTCATACCACCTTGTAAACGTGTTCCGGTTATTGTAGATATAGCCCTGTTCGGTAAACAGTCCCCCGTCATTGATAGCCGCGTCCCGCCCGTATTCCTCATACATGAAATATTTTTTGGCTTCCTCCGGCAGCTCCGGTTCTTCCAGTTCATCAACAAGGTAATGCCCGTATTCTTCCTCATTGTGAACGGACGGGTAAATCCAGTAGCAGTCAAGGTTCTGTGCAAGGTTGATTAGTTCCTCCACACTGGAAGCGTGGTCGCCAAGGGCGATAGCCGCCGCAAATTTCTCCCGGTCGTCGTCAAACTGCATTTCCAAGAGCTTCCCTAAATAGTTCAGCTCGTCCGGGTGTTCGTGTTCCCCCAACTTCGCCGCCAGACCGGGGATAGGGGACTGAAATTCGGTAAAGTGCCATTCTTCATAATTCTTAAAATCAATGCCGATACGGTCAAAGACTTCCTTCATGTGTTCGGCGGTGGTGGGGAATGTTACCCATTCCCCGGCGGGTCTGCCCTCGGCGTATGCGCCAAGGTTGGAGAGGTACCCGCTTAAAATCGGTTCGTCCATTCGTTCACTCCTTTCGTTCTCAGTCATGCGCTGCATAAGCTCGTAGTCCTCGACGCTCATGCTGCCGTCATATACATAAGGGTCAAAATCTTCCCCGTCCCGGAACGGCTTTTCAGAAAAGGGAAGCCCTGCGGCGCGGGCGGCTGCCCGCCCTTCCTCGATTTCCTCCGGGGACAGGCGGTCGCTGTACTCCGTGATAAACCCGGTAATCCCGTTCATGCGGTGTTCGTAGTGGTAACGGATAGAGGTCGTCAGCTCGTCAAGGGTCATGTCCTCGCTCAAATATCCGTTCAGCACGATAGCGGCGGGGTCTGCCGCTTCGATTTCCCGCAGCCGCCATTCGTCCTCCGGGTAGAGGGTCGCGCCCATATCAAGGTGGAACGCTTCGCTGTGCCATGAACGCTCCTCTTTCCAGAACGCCACCCATGCGTTACCGCCTTGTAATTCTTCCTGCTGTTCCTTAATCGCGTCGCGCAAACTTGCCATACAAAAAACTCCTTTCTGCGCGGTTCATAGAGGGTTTGGGACACTTCCCAACAAGCAAAAATCCCCGTCGTTCCCGGAAAGGGACAGCGGGGATTTTACGGAAAGGGTACCCCTTTCCTATGCTTGCTGCGTTACTTTCATTTCTTCGGAAGCTCCACCCGGTAATTGACGTACTTCCCGCCCGTATCAGCCAAAAGGACGGTTCCCTCATAGGTCTTGCCTGTTTTCGGGGAATAGAGCTTTTTCACGGCTGCCTTGCCGTCCTTTAGGAGAGCGGCGGCGATTTTCGGGGAAAAGGTTACTTTCCTTTCCTCAAAGAAACGGTCGTTCTTCCACATGGTAAAGGCACATTCCCGGCTGCTGCAATAATAGTTCTTTTTCCCCTCATAGACCGGGGAGCCGCAGCGGGGGCATTTGCCAAGCTCGGCGCGTTCCGGCTTGAACAGGTCTTTTTTCTCGTCGGAAAGGAAAGGATAGGATTTCACAAGCCCCTTTGCCATTTCCTCGATACCGCCCATAAATGCGTCCGGGTCTGCCTTTCCCTTTGCTATCTGGGTCAGGTTGTTTTCCCATTCGGCGGTCAGCTTCGGGGAAGTGAGGGCTTCCGGCAGGACGCATACAAGGTTGATACCGTCCTTTGTGGGGATAAGCTGCTTCCCCTTGCGCTCCACAAAGCCGCCCTTGACTAACTTTTCAATGACGGCGGCGCGGGTCGCAGGCGTTCCAAGCCCCCGGCGTTCCGCGTCCGGGTCGGTTTCCTCATTCCCGGCGCGTTCCATAGCGGAGAGCAGGGACGCTTCATTGTGTGGCTTCGGCGGCGTGGTGTCATGCTCCGTTACCTTTGCCGTGGGGCTGTCAAAGGTCTGCCCCTCGCTAAAGGAGAGCGTACCGGAGAGAAGTCCGTTTTCCTCGCTGTCCTCCGGGGCTGGCTTTGTTTTGAGGGTCGCCCGGTAGCGGCGTTCCAAGCCTTTCCACCCGTCATTTAGTACCGTCCTTGCCTTTGCGGTAAAGGTCTGTCCGGCACATTCAAAAACCGCCGTGACCGCTTCAAAGGTATGCGGTTCGGCGGCAGCCATGAGAAGCCTTGCCCCGGCAAGGGTAAGGATATTCCGTTCCGTTTCCGGCAGCCCGGAAAGGTCGGTTTTTGCAAGCTCCATAGTAGGAATGATTGCGTGGTGGTCGGACACCTTTTTGCTGTTTAAAAGCCGGGACACTTCCGGCGTAAGGGCAACGCCCTCCATAAAGGGGAGCTTCCCGCATAGCATTGTGATGATACCCGCCGCCGTGTCGCCCATGTCGTCGGTCAGATAGCTGCTGTCCGTCCTCGGATAAGTAAGGAGCCGCTTTTCATAGAGGGCTTGTGCAAGGTCAAGGGTCTGCTTTGCGGTATAGCCGAAAATCCGGTTCGCTTCCCGCTGTAAGGAAGTGAGGTCAAAGAGTTTCGGCGGGGCTGCTGTTTTCTGTTCTTTCACGACGGAAGCACACACGGCCTGCGACGCTTCGCAGGCTGTTTTCAGTTCCCGCGCTTCATCAGCGGCGGGGAGCCGTTCGCTTATGGCTTCCGCACCGGGAAGCATGAGCCGTACATGGTAGTATTTTTCTTTCTTGAAGGTGGTAATGGCAGCGTCCCGGTCAACAAGCATTTTTAAGGTGGGGGTCTGGACGCGCCCCACATTCAAAGTGTGGTTGTAAAGGCAGGAGAAAAGGCGGGTGGCGTTGATACCGATAATCCAGTCAGCCTTTGCCCTGCAAAGGGCAGAAGCAAAGAGGGGGTCATAGTCCCGCCCGTCCTTTAAGTGGGAAAAGCCGTCCCGGATAGCTTCGTCCTCCATTGAGGAAATCCAAAGGCGGCGCATGGGCTTTTTGCAGCCTGCGGTGTTGTAGACGAAACGGAAAATCAATTCCCCCTCGCGCCCTGCGTCGCAGGCGTTGACGACTTCGGAAACGTCGTCCCGGTGCATAAGGTCTTTGAGGGTGTCAAACTGCGTTTTCTTATCGGCGGCAACAGTGTATTTCCATTCCTGCGGCAGAATGGGTAAGCTGTCATAGCTCCATTTCCTATACTGTTCCCCATAGGCGGCAGCTTCCGCAAGCCCGATAAGGTGTCCGACACACCATGAAACAAGGTAGCCGTTCCCTTCGATAAAGCCGTCCTTTTTCTCCCTGGCGCCAAGGACAGCGGCGATAGACTGCGCCACACTGGGCTTTTCAGCGATTACTAAGATATGTGAAGTCAATAAAAAATCCTCCTTTCAGCGTTCCGGCTGTCTGTCTTTTTCTATCTTTCTGATACAATACCCGATACAAGGGGACTGCCCTTTATAGGGGCAGCCCGCGCAGCGCGGGGGAAAGGAAGCGGGCGGGGATTTGTCCCGCTTCCCGTCCTCCGGTTTCTGTATCATCATCTTTTCATAGGGGCTGTCTGTGAACAGGGTCATACGTCCTTATCCTCCTGTCCCTCGTCTGCTTCCTCCGGCTGTTCTTCCTCGGTTTCCTCGTCCTCGTCGTAGTCGTCAAAGTCATAATCGCTAAGGTCGTCGCTTCCCTTTGCCGTGTCCTTCTTCGGTTTCAGCACTTTGAAATAATAGAACGCCGCGCCGCCTGCCCCGGCAAGCACAAGGACGATAAGCAGTAGCCCCATGCTGCCGCCGCTTTCTTCCTCCTGCGGGGTTTCCGGTTCCTCCGGCTCCGGTTCTTTGCCCGCACACTGGCTACGGTCAGCAGAGCATACGGGGCAGTTTATATTGACGGCTCCGGCTTCGCATTTCTCCGTACAGTTGCAGACGGCAGGCGTTTCTGTTGTGGTTTCCCCGTCCTCCAAAAGCGCGGAAAGGTCTGCGTCGTCTACTTGATTGAGGAAATGGACGGTATTTTCCCCCTCGTCGTCCCGGTCAATGAGGATATAAAAATAGTTCCCGGCTTTGGTCGTTACTGTGATAAGTTGCTTGTTCCCGCCGAAATCATCTACAAGGGTGGCGTTCCCCTCCGGCGTGAGGGGTTCGGCTTCCTGCGGTTCCTCCACGACAACGCCGCTGTCGTCGGTCGCGTCGGGCGTGTCCTCCGGAGTCTGTGCAAAAGCGGGAACGGAAAAGCCGCCCATAAGGAGCAGGGCGGCGCAAAAGGCGGTCAGTGTCCGTGTGATTTTATTCTTCATGTTCTGCGTCCTCCTGTCCCGCGTCATAGTCTGCGGCTTCTCCTGCGCCATAGTCTGGCGCGGGTTCCATGCCGGGAATACCGCCGCCGGAAAGCATGGTGTTAAGCTCCTGCGGGGTCAGCTTCATAGCCCGCACAAGCTGTACGATTTGCAGGTTTTCCGCTTCGGTTTTCTGTGCTTCCAAGCCTTTCAGCTTGTTCTGGTACTCTGTGATTTTCTCGCGGGTTTTCTGGATTTCCCGGTCGATACGTTCAATCTTGTTCATAGCCATATAAAATTTCTCCTTTCATTTTTGGTCGGTTTACCAGTTCATCAGCCCGTACCCTTTGATACACTGATAGTTAAGGTCGTAGCTTTTTATCTTGCAGGCGTCGCCGGAATTGCCTTCCACGGTGTAGACGCGGCTCCCGTCTGTGCCTATGACAATGCCTACATGGTCTGCGCTGCCGTCCAAGTCCCAGTCAAAAAAGATAGCGTCGCCGGGGGCGATATTCTCATAGCCCCTCGCGCCCCATTGCCCGCGTGACTGGAACCAGGGTACGCCCTGTGACTGGCACCCGGCAAAGCGCGGCTCGCTTTTCCCGGCTTGATTGTAGCACCATGAAACAAAACAGGCGCACCATTCCACGCGGCTGTTAAATCCGTACCAGCTCCAAAAGGGTCGCCCGCCTACGTTGCCGACTTGCCGCTTCGCAAGGTCTACAACGGCGGTGTTGCCGGGGCGTGTGCCGTTTACAAGCTGTACGCCGCTTAAATCCTCGGACGCGCCCATATCGGGGGAGCCGCCGCCGAAAATCAGCGGCTTGTTTCCGCTTGTTTCCAGATAGACGCGGTACATTTCAAGCTGCTGTGGCGTTAGAAGTTCCTCCGCAATCTCGGAAATGGGCTTGTTCGTCAGCTTCACGTTGAGGATATGGTACTCGTAGGGTACTTCCTCGCTGGTCGTTTCCCCTGTTTCCGGGTCTGTGCTTGTTTCTGTGCGGTAGCGGATTTCCGTTTCTTCCGTCAGCGTCAAAGTGTACTGCATGGCAAAGACGCGGTTTAGTTCTGCCTGTGCGCTCTGCGGGGTGTAGGTCTGTAAAAGGGCGGTGAGGTAGGACGCTAACTCATGGGGGTTATGCCCGATACTGTCAAGGTCATAGCGGTATTCGTCATAGCCGGGGTGGGTGCTTTCGATATTGTCAATCTGCTGCTGAAGCTCGTTTTCCTTTGCGGCGTAATTATTTTCCGTCGCCACAAGGTCGCTGTCCTCCGACGTGTAGGAAGTCCCAAGTATGCCGTTCATCAAGCCGGAGAACATGGAGCCGCAAGAGGAAAGCCCCGCCGATACCATGATGAATAAGAGCAGCGCGGCAACGGCGATACATACGCCCGCCGGGTGCCGCCCTACAAAAGCGATTGCCTTTTTTGTTTCCTCGGCGGTCTTTTTTGCCGCCTTGCGGGTGTTCTCTGCGGCTTTCTGCGCCGTTTTTGCGCCGCCTTTCCTTGCCGACTTTGCATACTGCCGCTTGATTTGCTGCTTCTGCATGAAGCGGGAAAGGGGATTGCCCGCAATCTGCGGATTGTCATGTAGGGATTTATGGTACTGGAAATCCACATTCGCCTTGAACGCCGCTTTCTCTGCCTTTGCCGCCGCCCGGTAGGGTTTGAGCTTGTGGCTGCGGTAGCCCTCCTTGACTTTCCGCGTCCCGTACTTTGCGCCGCGCTCTGCCAGTTCTTCGGATTTGTGCGCCCCCTCAACGCCGGAATTGTCCTTTTCAACGGAATGTATCTTGTTGTGGACGAAAATCCCTGCTTCCTGTGCGGGGCGGGACAGCGGGTTTCCTTTTTTGCCGCCGGGTATCGGTTTTTCCTGTTCTTCAAAGTGAAGTCGGGTCTTTGCCTTTCCTGCGGCTTCGTCAAAGGTGCGCTCCTTAACCAGTTTCTTTTGCTTTGGGATAGCTGCCTTTGCTGCGTCCAGTCGGTCAGCGGCTTTTTCCGATTTTTTGATGTAAGTTTCCAGTTCCGGCGTTGCCCGTTCTTCCTCGGTAAACTGTAAGCGGGAAGTGGAAGTACGCAAAGCAGTAGCTTCCTGCTCTTTTTTGACTTCCTTTTTGTTTGCTTTTCGGGTATGTGCTGCGTCAAGATGTTCTATGACGCGTTCCGCTGCGGCACTGTCCGGCTGTGAAAAGTCGCTGTCTGCTTCCCGGCTGCTGATACGCTCGGCGGTCTGCTGTGTTTCGTTTACCTCGATAAGCCCGTCGCGGGTCATTTTCTGTGTGATTTTATCGCGTGGTTTTAATTGCTTGATAGTCCTGCACCTCCAATCCGCGCCCTCGCAAGGGCGCAATATTCTGCATTTAATTCAATCCCGATATAATGGCGGTCAAGGCTTTTTGCTGCAAATCCTGTGGTTCCGCTTCCGAAAAACGGGTCTATGACAATCCCACCTTTGGGACAGCCCGCCAAGATACAGGTTTCCGCTAATTTCGGGGGAAAAGCTGCAAAATGCGCCCCTTTATATGGGACAGTGTTAATCAGCCACACGTCCCGCTTGTTCCGCGTGGTCGGCATGAGCGCGTCGTCATAGTAGCCACCGTCCCGCGGTCGGTTTAGTCCCTGCACCTTTCCTTGTCCGGGTATTTCCTGTGTGTATTTGCTGTTGGTGCTGCGCGCTCTGCGATACCGTTCTGCGGTAGTAGGTGCTAAGGGTTCTGCAATGGCGGCAGCGTCATAGTAATATTTCTTTTCCTTTGAAAGCAGGAAGATATGTTCATAGCAGCGGGTCGGGCGGTCTTTGCAGCTTTCCGGCATGGGGTTTTCTTTCTGCCAGATAATATCGCTCCGCAGGTACCACCCGTCAGCGCGCAGGGAAAAGGCTAAGAGCCACGGGATACCGATTAAATCCTTTTGCTTGCAACCTGCCGTTTTCCTTGCGACGGACACGCTTTGCCCGTTCCTGCCCTGTGGGTACTTTGGGTCGGTATAGCCGCCTTTGCTGCCTGTGCCGCAGTAGGTGTCTGCAATATTCAGCCAGAGCGTACCGTCCGGGCGCAGCACCCGCCGCAGTTCCCGGAAAACCTCGGTCAGCCGTTCAATATATTCTTCCGGCGTGTCCTCGCGCCCTATCTGCATAGTAAGCCCGTAATCGCGCAGCGCGTAGTAGGGCGGGCTTGTCACGGCACAATGGACGCTTTCAGAGGGAAGCTCCCGCAGGGCATACAGTGCGTCCCGGTTGATAATGGTGTCTGTTTTCAGTCCGTTCATGCTTCGCCCACTTCCTCCGGCTTCGTCGTCATTACCCTGTAAAGCTCCGTGTCCTTCGGGAAGCGGTCTACAAAGGGCAGCACCACGTTCCCATAGAAGATAAGCCCCTCGCCCGCTTCGGTGTGGGTAACGTACTTCATCTGCTGCGGGGAAATATTGAGCTGCCTTGCAAGGATAGCCCGGTCGCCCTGCGCCTGATTGAGCATGAGGACAAAATCGCTGTTTTCAAAGATGTTCTCCACTTCGCGGGAAGCAAGCAAATCTTTGACGTTCTGGGTAATGGCTGTCGGTATGCCGCCCCATTTACGGAACCGCTTCCAGATTTCCACGGAATAGGCGGCGGTCTGTTCTTCTTTCAAGAGAAGATGAAATTCGTCCATGTAGTAGCGCGTCGCCTTTTTCTCGGCGCGGTTGACGGTCACGCGGTTCCATACCTGGTCTTGCACAATGAGCATACCTAACTTTTTGAGCTGCTTCCCAAGCTGCTTAATGTCAAAGCAGACAAGGCGGTTGGAAAGCTCCACGTTGGTACGGTGGTTAAAGACATTCAAAGAGCCGGAAACATAAAGCTCCAATGCCGCCGCAATCCGCGCCGCTTCCGGCTCCGGCTGTTTCAAAAGCTCGTCGTAGAGGTCGCCAAGGACAGGCATTTTCGCCGGGTCGGGGTCAGCTAAAAATGGTCGGTACACATTCCGTACAGCCCGGTCAATGACGGTCTTATCGACAGGCTGCAAGCCCTCCTTGCCGCCAATGACAAGCTCGCAGAGGGAAAGGATAAAGTCGCTTTTCAGTGCAAGGGGGTTGTCGTCCTCGGAATAGTTGAGGTTTATATCCATAGGGTTCACATACTGGGGCTTTCCGTCCATGCCTTTCCCCGCCGGGGAGAGCCGCACCACCTGTCCGTTCAGCCGCTGCACAAGGGAGAAGTATTCTGCTTCCGGGTCGCAGATGATAATATCGTCGTCCGTAATGAGGAACGCGTTTGTCATCTCGCGTTTTGCAGCAAAGCTCTTGCCGCTGTTATGGACTATCACGCCGCAGCCTAACATAAAGTTTCCGAACGGTTCCACGGTCACATCATAAACCGGGACGGGTTTTTCAAGCTCCAATGGCTCAACGGTTTTCACTGTATGCTGCGGCACTAACCTTGTTCCGGGCTTCAATCCCTGCGCTTCCACATAGCCGGAAAGCTCCGTTAGAAAACGGTGTTCCGGCGTGCAGGAAATACAGGCTCCATTTTCCAAGGTCACTTTTACCAGCCTGTCCGTGTACTTTGTGATACGCACATCACACCCGACAGAAGGGGTAAGGCTTTCCGACACAAAATCATAGCTTACCAGTGGCACGCTTTGTTTCCTTGCGTAGAGGGTGGCAAAGTCCAATTCGCCCCCGTCGGACAGCCGGATTTTCGTATCGCCCGTAAAACAGCCCGGTGTGCCAAGGATAAGCCCGTTCGGGTTTTTAAGCTGCTTCCGGTCGCAGAGTATCATGTTGTTAGAAAGCGCGTTCAGCCCGTAGTAAAGGGCTTCCCCGGTCTGGAAAAGCTCCTGCGTGATAAAGGGGATAAAGATTGCGGTACTGGAAGTCGTAAGCCCCCGCTGAATGGGGATAAGGTTCTCCCCAAGGGGGATAGAGGACATAAGCCCCGCTTCCTGCTGATAGTCAAGCCGGGTAAGGGCGCAGTTATATTTCTGGGCGATACCCGCTGCCGCGAAAACGTCATTTTCCAGTTTCCGCTTTGTGTCTGCCATGTTTACCACAAGGAAGGTCAACAGGAACATTCTTTCATTCCTGCTCTGTAAATCCTGCAAGAGATTTTTCGCTTCGCTGCCGAACGTGGCAAGGTCGGACGGGATTATATCCATGTCATACCCGGAACGGACAGCCTTTTTCTGTTCCTCAATCTTCATCTTGTCAAGGTCTGTGATTTTCCGCTTAATGGTCTTTATGGCTTCCGTCTGGTCGATACTGCGGATATGTAAGTTGACGATTACGCCCGTTTCCAAGTCCAGAATGTCGGCAAGCATACGGTCGTTCAGTTCCGGCGCAAGGATTTCAAGGAAGCTAACCGCGCCGATTTTACGCCCCATGCGGAAATACCTGCCCTCCCCGAACCGGAAAGAGGACGGGGCGATAAAGTCCTTTGTGGTAAGCCCTGCCGGGGCAAGCCAGTCATAGGAAAACGCGAACGGCTCCCCGTCCGGGTGGAATACCCCATGCAGCACCTTTAACCGTTCCTGCCCGTTCATGGGGCGGGCGGTCACGCCAAGCACTTTAAAATTGTTGAGTATGTCGGTTTCAATGCGGGCAAGGCGGGATTTTGCCGCCGCCGGGTTGTCGGCTTCCACGGAAAACGTGATATATTTGTGCTTCACAAGCCCGTTGTTCCCTTTGGAGAGCTGGTTTTTCAGCATACCCGCGTACTCGCTGCGGATAGAGTTGAAAGCGTCGTCCTGCGGGGGTATGTCAATGGCTTTTTCCGCTTCCTCCCGCTGTGTGCCTTGATTGATAAAGGAAAGCTGCACACTCACGCTTGCGTCAAAGTAGTTGAGGAAGTCACACCAGTTTTCAAAAATAGCGGTCTTATCGTCGCTGCCTGCAAGCTGATAGTTGATGTCCTCAAACGCGATACTCTTTGAATACTTCTTATCCGTTACCCGGCAGATACCGTCCGGGTACATCTGCAAGTAGGGAATGGTCTGCTGTGCAGTGTGGGCTTTCCCGTCGCCCTTTGCCTGTCTTATAATGCTTTCAATCTGTTTCTTTTCGGCGCGGGTCAGCTTCCTTTTTCCCTTTGCGGGGGCGGCTGCCCGCGCCTGTGCTGCCTGTCTTTTTGACAATCGCTGATACCTCCTTTTCAAGTTTTCTCTGCCGTTCCAAGACGGCGTATAGGTTTTCCGTCCGGTAGGGGCGTTCCTTTGGACGGATAAACTGGGTCTGAATGATGTTCTTTACAATCACTTCAAGGGGCTGCCCGTGTTTCTCATACATGGCAAAGAGGAAGCAGGGCAGCATAACGACAATCATAGCCATAGCTGCAAGGCTTGTCCCTGCGCTGTCCTTGAGCAAAAAGAAAAGCGGCAAGCCTACGCCCAGGGCTGCCGCAAGACAAATGAGCTGCCGCTTCGTAAGGTTGAAAGCGACTTTTGTTTTGACTTTGGATAGGTCTTTCGGTACGGGTACATAAGCCAAGTGAAAACCTCCTTTCTGCGGGGAAGCTCCCCGCGTTTTCTGTGTTAGTGTGCATTGAGGATTGATTTTGCCAGTGCGCCGGATTTGAACAGGGAAAAGCAGAGAATGACCGTATAGGCTGCAAGGGAAAATATCGCGCTGTGTAGGTTGTCTGCGATAATCATGTCGTTTACAAGGACGGCGTAAATGCCGACGCATATCATAATGAGGAACCCTTGAAAGCCAAGGGCGAATAAGCCCTTTAAGTAGTTGTTCCCTATCTGTCCCCATTCCCGGTTTGTCATGGTTGCGAATGGGATAGGCGATACCGAACAGTAAAGGTAAATTTCAATCATTCTGCCGTAGAGGATAACCGTTATCAGTACGGACATGATTTTCATGCACAAGCTCACAAGGCTTGTTTCAAGCATGAGTAAGAGAAGTTCGGGGATTTCCATTCCTTCAAGCCCCTCCTGCATGGAAGCAAGGGCTTCGGCAGCGTCGATAGCCGTATCGCTACCGATAACCCCCGCTGCGCCGGAAACAATGTGCTGCGCCATGTCAAAGACTGCCATAGTGATGTCAAAGGTATGCGTTACCAGAAAGACGGCAACGAACGCTTTGAAAAACCACTTGAAAAACATAAAAGTGTCAACGTCATGCAGATTGTTCTTTTCCGTTACCATGCTGATAAGCTCCACGCATAGGACGTAGGTAATGACAAGCCCCGCAATGGGGACGATTACATTCTCCGAAAGGTTCTGTATCATGGAGAAGATATTCGCGTTCCACCCTTGCGGGGTCTTGCCTACCTCATTTGCGATAGTGCCTACCTTTTCGTTTACGTCCCCGAACATAGTTGACAGATTACCGTTAATGGCTCCGATTAAGATACCCTTTATCCATTCGTTAATCGCGTCAAGTATGCTCTGCATAGGCTATACCTGCGGCTTATCCGAAAAGCCCGGTAAGCTGCGGAACAAGGAGCATACCGATAAGGGCAACGCCGCCGCCCGCCATGAGCTGTTTCATGCCCTGGCTTTTTGCACCTGGATTGTCGTTTCCGTAACCCTCCAAGAGGTTAATCACGCCCCAGATACCAAGTCCGGCTCCCAGTGCGATAACAAGGGTCTGCAATACGTCTACTGCGCTGTTGAAAAATTCCATAAAGTTCTCCTTTCCTGCCGCGTTTTGCGGCTACCCGAAAAAGGGCATAAAAAACGGCGGTCAGTTTTGGTAACTGCCGCGGTCATAAGTCCCCGCGCCGCTTAAAATTCTGCGGCGCAGCGGTATTCAGTTGTAAGCGTGGGGAACATGGATTTTCCAGTGGGTGCGCGTATCATGTAGCCAATGTTTATGTAGTCGGTTGCTGTAATTCCTCCTTTCTCTGTGTCCGTTCTCTGTAATAGCGGTCATAGCTTTCCAGTAAACGCCGTTTGATTTCTTCCTCTTTCTGCGCCTGTTCAAGCGCATAATCAATCAGCCCGCGAATAGCTTTTTCAAGCCTGCGCTTTGCTACTTTCTTTCTGATACGTCTGTTCATGGTTTGACCTTCCTCGCATAAAATTGTTCAAACAGTTTGACAAGCTCCTGCATTTCCCGCCGCTTCCGTTCGTCGGTAAGGGAAATGACTTTCTTTTTGTGTCCTGCTGGTTTTGCCCCGGTGCGCTCATTCATTCCCTGCGCCCTCCTGCAAATCCGCTTCGCTGATTTCGTAACAGTCAAAGGGTTCCTCCGGCTTCACGATTGCGGGGCGGCGTTTCATGTACCGTTCCACATCAAAAGCGTTCTTCTTGTCATAGTCGGAAAGGTACTTATATTTCGGGTGTTTCGTTATATCGAATTTGTCCGAAAAGAACGGACGCACACCCCGTAGCTGCAAGATACATTTCCCGCCGTCCATGACGGCGATTTCGTCCTGTGTCATAAGCTCCTTGCCTAACTTCTGGTAGTTCAGCCCGTGGGACAGCTCCCGCCCTCTGGTTTCGGAAGTGTTGAAGCTGTCAATGGTTTCTTTGCCCAAAAGCTCCGACATTTCTTTCAGTGTGGTTTTCTCCTTGCCCCCAAGGAAAAGGGTGGTGTCGCAGTTGCCGACAATGGTATCGGCGTTGTCCTTATAGATTGCCTTTAGCTGTGACTGGGACTGCAAGATGATAGAAGCGGAGATTTCCCGGCTCCGTATGGTGGCAATCAGCTTTTCAAACTTCGGTATCTGCCCGATATTGGCAAACTCGTCAAGCAGGCAGCGCACATGGACGGGCAGCCGCCCGCCGTACACGTCGTCGGCTTTGTCGCACAACAGGTTGAAAAGCTGCGTGTAAAGGATAGACACGACAAAGTTAAAGGTGTCGTCTGTGTCGCTGATGATAACGAACAGTGCCGTTTTCCGGTCGCCTAGTGTGTCAAGCTCCATTTCGTCGGTTTCCAGAAGTTCCCGCAGCTCCCGTATGTCAAACGGGGCAAGCCGCGCCCCGCAGGAAATAAGGATTGAGGAACGTGTCTTGCCCGCGGAAAGCAGGAATTTCTTATACTGCCTTACGGCAAAGTGTTCCGGGTCTTTTTCTTCCAGACGTTCAAACATGAGGTCAACCGGGCTTTGAAACTCCGGGTCGTCCTCGCGTGCTTCCGACGCATTTATCATTTCAAGCAGCGTCGTGAAGTTCTTCTCGTCCTCCGGGGCTTCATACCAGATATAGCCGATTAGCGCGGTGTAGTAGAGCTTTTCCGCTTTCACCCAGAAATCCTCGCCGGATTTTTCCCCGTCGCCTTTGGTGTTGGCGATAATGGTATTGACTAACTTCAAAATGTCCTTTTCGCTCCGCAGATAGGCAAAGGGATTGTATTTCATGGATTTTTTGAAGTTAATCGTATTTAGCACTTTGATACGGTATTTGTACCGCTGTAACATTTTCCCGGTTTCCAAAATCAGTGTTCCTTTCGGGTCAGTGACGATATACGACGTTGGAAAATCCTTTGACGTACATTGCATGAGCGACGGTTTCACAAAGAACCGGGTCTTGCCGCTGCCGGAACCGCCGATTACAAGGATATTTTTGTTTCTTGCGTATTTCGGCTGCTTCGGGCGGCTGTTCATGGTGAGCCGTTCCGTCTGCGTTAAGGGGATATTGTTCTCAAATACCGGGTCGGTGTACGGCTTTATGTCGTCAGCCCCGCCCCAACGCGCCGAACCGTATTCTGTCCCGCGGCGGTATTTCTTCGCGTTCTTGCCTTTGGTGTAGATAATCAGCCGGACAATGACCGCCCCCGCAATGCCTAAAGCTAAGTCTGCCGGGTGGAAGCTCGGCGCGATACTGGAAAAGGCGGCGGTAAAACCGTCCCCAAGATGTAGCAGCTTTGCGCTTGCGTCCGCGCCGGGGGAGAGCCGGACAGCCGCGCCCACTTTATCAAAGAGCCAGACAAAGAGCAGATACGGGAGATTTAGGATAAGCAGCTTCTTGATTTCCGGCTTCATAGCGATACCTCCCTGTCCTTGTTCTTGACCTTTGCCCGTTCCGCGTTTCTGCCCTGTGCAGCTTCTTTGAGGGTAGAGAGCAGCTTTCGGATTGAGGGCTTTTTCTCCTGTGTCAGCTTTTTTGCGGAAAATTCCTTAAAGGCTGCGGTCAGTACGTCCGCGTCCCGCCCCTTGAAGAAAACCAGATAGCGGGGCGGGCTTTCCGTCGCGTCCTTTTTCAGCGCAAAGTCGATACCGTACTTTTTCGCCGTACTCTCAAAGGCTTTGATATTGCCCTCGGTAATCTCAATGTTGGAAACGCCCGCGTTCTGCTTCATAAGCTGCTTTAAGCTCTGCTTGCCCTGTGGCGGTTTTGCAAGCTGCTTTTTGCCCTTTGACAGTATGGCTTTCATTGCCTTTTGGAGCGTCTGCGCGGTCAGCTTCCCGGTCTTGATGTAAAGGGCTATGGTCTTTTCGTTGATTTCATCTTGCATTTACCGTCCTCCTTTCGCGGTAGTCTGATAGTGTTAGGGTGGTACGCCGCTGCGGTAGCCGCCCATAGGCTTTAGATACGGACGCGCAAGCCGTTCAAATCCTCGGCGCGGATACCCACAAGGTACCATTCCTGCGCCGCGCTCATTTCAATGCGGGTCGGCTTCCATTTGCCGCCTGTGAATACGTCGAAACACTCCCCGCAATGCAAGCCGCCGTAATAGTCGGCAATGTCAAAGCGAATGTCGTAGCGGTCAGCGGTTTCGTCAAAAATCAAAGCTCCTGTTTTCTGTGTCATCATAAAATCCTCCTTTGGGTTGGTTTACAGGCTTTCGTCCTCGTTGCAGGTGTAGTCGGGTATGCCCTTGCTTCTTGCCGACTGGATAATGCGCCCGCCGTACATATCGTGAGATACAAGGGACGTGTAATAGCTGCCAATCGTAGACGGGGCATTGAAAAGGGCAGCTTTCATGTACTGCTTGATGTTGCGGATTTTGGTGGTGTTTTCCTGCATACAGTCCAGTACAAAGCGGATATGTTCGCCGTTCAGCTTCATAAACTTTGCTTTTACAAGCTCTGCCGGGTGGTCGTCCCCTGCGATACGGATTGTTCTTCGTTTGGTGCAGACGGTTTCAAGGATAAGGGCAAGGATTTCCTCTATCCTGTCCCGGTCAAGGTGTCTGTCCTGTATCAGATAATCGTACTCGATATTGTCCTTGATGATTTCCTCATACACGCGATATGCGTCTGTCGCTTCCTTTCGCTTCCGTTCCGGCGGCTGTGCCGCGTCCTCTAAGGGAGAGGGATTTAGGGAATGGAAAGGAATGGAATGGGTACTTGATATATCTGTATTTAATTTTTCTTTTTTTGGTAAGTTAGTTTTTTGTATCTCTTTATTTAATTGCGTTGGATTTTCCGACGTCGGGTTATCCGGTGTCGGATTTTCCAATATCGGCTTATCCGCTGTTGGATTTTCCAATACCGGACAATCCAATGCCGGGGGCTGTGGCTGTTCGTAAATGGTGTACTCGATAGCGGTCATTTTGCCTTTCTCGTCGCGTCCCTGCCGCCTTGTGATATATCCGGCTTTTTCAAGCTCCCAGACGGCGGTACGGATAGCGTCGATACTTTCCCGGTTGATATGGGACAGCCCTGCAAGGGTATAGTCCCAATCCTCCGGCAAAGACAGCATTTGCGACAACAAGCCCTTTGCTTTCAAGGTCAGCTCCTTGTTGCGTAAATGGTGGTTACTCATTACGGTATATCCTGTGTTCCGTTCCACTCTGAAAACTGCCATAGCTTATCAGCTCCTTTGCTGTGGATTTGTTACGCAGTAGAACGCGGATTTTGAGGGGAAAGGTATCTTTCCCTTGCTTCCCCGGTTCCGCGCTCTGGAAGCCTTATATATCAAGGCTCTTTCTGCCCCTACTGCGTAACATGAGGGCATAAAAAAAGCGGCGTTCCTGTTCTTCCGGGTAGGAAGTGAGAAACGCCGCCTTAGCGGTTCCATATTCAATTTAAAATAATAAATAGTCTTAGCCTTAACGCGTATATAAACTGAATTTGTGCGTTGGACTCTGATTTGTACCTATTGTTTTACACCCATTTTTACACCCAAATGGCATGAAACTATATGGTTTTATGTGCTTCTTTATGAAGTTGCGATTTCAAGAAATGCAGCAACCATGCGGGTTTACGGACTTTTATAAAGATACATGGAATTATGAAAATCGGTCAATATATTACGATACCTAATTTCATAAAGGAAATCCTCCTTTTTATTTTCAACAAGGTATTGTATCATCCAACGGCACAAAGTGCAAGCACGATTCTCCGGTGAAACGCCGACCCGTGCAAAACCCCGGAGAAACGCACAGTTTGTGCGTTCCTCCGGGGACTGTTCAGCATGGCAGATGAAAATTGTAATTTCTTGCGTCCACTGCCCATGCATCGAATTGCGACTGACGAATCGCAAATTCGCTCAGTCTGTCTGCGCAATCCCGATCCAGCACTGCCGCAATGACCGCGCAATACGCCACGTTTTTCACATTGCTCTCCGACGGGCTGTTCGTATTTCTCAACTGAAACCACGCTCTCAGCAGCGACGCCGCGCGTGCGTATTCATCGTCAAAACCGTTATCCGTCGGTACGGGTTTCACGTTCACCGCTTTGAGAAGATACGCTTTCTGCTTTTCGGGATCATACCCCGCGAATAACATATCTCCATAGATCTGCGCGGTGAGGCGATCGGCTTCCACCTTCGTTTGGCCGCAACTCATATCGCCCGCCTTGATACACAGCGCAAGGGCTTCATCGGTTCTTTTTTCCTTACAGTATTTCAGCGCCAAGCTCACCATCGCCTTCGGGTTGGATTCCGCCGCCTTCACGAGCCAGTATCGCGCTTTTTCTTTATCCACGCCTAAGTCGTCTGATTGCCAATAGAGGCGCTCCATGGCTTCGGTGTTTCCGTTTTCAGCGGCTTTCGTCCGCCACGCCAGCCTTTATCGTTTCTCTCCCCCCGGATCACAGGCGCCGCATAGTAGCGCCGCACTGCGGGCACATGCACGTGTCCCCCAGCACGCGAATACGCGTCGCGTAGCCGCACGAACCGCACTTGAACATATCGCTGACGTAAAATCTTGCGCCGAATACGTATTTTCTCAACATGATCTACTCTCTCTTCACGAAATAAAAATCGTTCCGCATCGTTCGCACTGATACCTCCAGTGTCCGCCATCGATCGAACAGAGCGGATGCGCCACAAAGCCGCATTTTGGGCATGTCTTTTTCTCCATAAAAACGTCCTCCCAACAAAAAATTACCGATGATTCCTGTAGATCTCGCAGCGTTGATAGGCATCTTCGCTGTCGGAATTGCAGGTGAAGCGAACCTGCGAGCTGTCCGGTGCAAACTCCTGCTTACATAATCTGCAAACATATTTATCATTCGCCGATGAGAACACGCCGCTCGACCTGTAATCCAGATAATAGCATCGTGACACTGTAAGCGCCCCCCCTTCTTCCGAATATTTCAAATTTTGTTTAATTATACTCAATCTTTGAGTAATTGTCAATGCTCAAAGATTGCGTGTGATACTTTTTTGAAACACCATTTAGGAGCGTGACATGAATTATCGGGATATCATCCGCGGCGTTCGCGAGGACAGAGATGATACGCAGGCAAGGATCGGAGAAGGATTAAACAAATCGCAGCAGGGCTATAGCCATATTGAATCCGGAAGAGCCGAGCTCAAAATTGATCAAGCTGTGCAAGTTCTATGACCTTTCGGCCGACTATCTGATCGGTTTGACCAGCACGCCAAGGATCTACAAATGAAGGCACACCTCCACCGGCGCGGCCGGTGGATGTGTGCCTTTTCTATTTTCGTATACACTCGGTTTTGCCGCAGCCGTCTGTCGGCTGCGTCGATAGGCTTCCGTGCCCGGCCATTTCAAGCCGTTATTTCACCGGGTGATAGTTTTCCGGGTCGAGGTACTGTGCCGTCATGTGCACGTACCAGTCCTTCGTCTCGCGCCAGTCGGTGCGGTCCTTGTCGGTCAGCTCGCGCAGCGGCTTTGCGGGCACACCCGCGACGAGCGTCTCCGGCGGGATGATCTTGCCCTGCGGCACGAGCGCCGACTCGG
>ENA-UONS01000845-UONS01000845.1-human-gut-metagenome-genome-assembly--contig:-CS19-NODE-845-length-32441-cov-16.529365_pt1 | contig 32441 bp, 26 predicted proteins | sample MGYA00242458_ERZ724005 | MGnify/ENA metagenome assembly ERZ724005
TTTGTATTACACATTTATTGATTAGTAAATGTGTCTACCTACGGCAGTATAAGACAATACAGCATCCAGGAAACATTTGAACATACACGTAAAATCTGAACAAATACATAAAAAGAAAGAGGAAACGTTGGATAAACAACGCATCCTCTCTCTGATAACCTATATATTTTTCTGTCTGTATCAGGGTTTCTCCTGGTCTTCATTCTTCACCATGCCTTTATGCTCGGCAGGAAGGGCGCTTTGCACAGCTTCGTAAGCCTCAGCCATAGTAGCCTTGATATTGTCAGGTCCTTTTCCCTTAGGCGGAATAGGGTCGTGTATGGTCATCACCATCCGATGCCATTTAATCCATTTCCCAGTTCGCGGTAATATCTCAAACGAACCGTCAATAGTAACAGGCACCACGGCCAGCTGCAAATCGTCGGCCAGCTGAAAGGCACCCTTCTTGAAATACCCCATGTGTCCGGTAAATGTACGAGCCCCTTCAGGGAAAACAACCACGGAGACACCATTGGTGAGCGAAGCCTCGGCCTGTCTCATCATACCCAGCATTTTCTTGGGATTACTACGGTCTACAAAGATATGTCCAGCACTTTCGCAAGCCTTACCCACAAAAGGAATCTTGCGCAAGCTCTTTTTCATCATCCACTTGAAGTTGCGCCCCAAAAATCCATAGATAAGGAAGATATCAAACGAACCTTGGTGATTAGGCACAAACACATAAGAGGTTTTCTTCTGCAACTTCTCACGTCCCCTCACCTTGACAGGAATCAGCAACAGGTAGCACACAAGCTGGGACCAGATTTTGCCGGGATAATAGCCCCAGATATGGGCTCCGCCCAACAGAGAACCAACAATGGTAGTAAGCGCCGTCAGCAGGGTGATGACCAGCAGCAGGGGCAGCGCAAAGCAAACTTGGTAGATGGCGTAGAGTATCTTCATGATGATGGAAGTTTTTTGTCGACGCAAAGATAGCGAAAGGCGAGCGCAGTACCAAGCCAAAAGCTTGCTTTTGAGCGAAAGTTCTGCCGAGCCGCCTCCTATCTTATGAAAAGATAGCGAAGTTTCGACCACACCAAGCTAAAAAGCTTGCTTTCAAGCGACGATACTGACTAACCGCAACCTATTTCGCCGAAAGACAATGATATTTTGCGAATAGTCTTTATATTTGCACCGCGATTAAGAGACACCTAACTGAAACACACAGTTTCTTTTCGCACCTTAAAATAAATTGATATGCAACAATTAGTAAAGAAAGAGTATAGAGTTCCTTTTATACTGGTTACTTCCCTGTTTTTCCTGTGGGGATTTGCACACGCCATTCTGGATGTGCTGAACAAACATTTTCAAGATGTCATGCAGATTTCGCGCACACACTCAGCGTGGGTGCAGGTAATGTTCTATCTAGGTTACTTCGTAATGGCCATTCCAGCGGGTCTGTTCATCAGCCGACACGGTTACCGGCGGGGCGTAGTACTGGGGTTGCTGCTCTATGGAATAGGGTCGTTGCTGTTTATTCCCGGCGAGATGTGCATGTCGTTCGAATTCTACTTGTTTTCGCTGTTTGTCATAGCCTGCGGACTGGTGTTTCTGGAGACAGCAGCCAATCCCTACATGACAGAACTAGGCGACCGCTCGACGGCAGCCAGCCGCCTGAATCTAGCTCAGTCGTTCAACGGGTTGGGTTGTATCTGCGGGCCACTGATAGGTGGATTGTTGTTGTTCTCTGACGAAGGACATGCAGGTATTTCCGTACCCTATGCCCTAATGGGTGTAGTGGTGCTCACTGTAGCATGGATATTCACACGAGTAAAGTTACCCGAAGTGACAGAAGAAGAGACAGCCGACGCAAGCGAAAGCCGGGGAAGCTTGTGGAGTCATCGTCTGTTTGCCTTTGGAGTATTAGCTCTGTTCTGCTACGAGATTGCTGAAATTTCCATCAATAGTTTCTTCATCAACTACGTGGTTGAGACCGAATGGATGAGTGCACGCGACGCTTCGGTGGTGCTATCGTTTGGCGGATTGGGACTGTTCATGTGCGGTCGATTTGCCGGCAGCTGGATTATGCGCTATATCCGAGCCGAACGGGTGTTGCTGGTCTGTGCCATAGGCACGGTAGCCACCACAGCTACGGTAGTAGCCCACTGCGGCATGGCCTCACTGATAGCCCTGTTCTTGGGTTATGCGTTCGAAGCTATCATGTTCCCCACTATCTTCGCTCTGTCGCTGCGCGGATTGGGTCGCCACACTAAACGGGCATCGTCGTTTCTCATGATGTCGCCATTGGGTGGTGCCATAGGTCCGCTGATGATGGGCGCAGTGGCCGATACAACCAGTATGTCGTTCTCATTCATCGTACCGCTACTGTCGTTTGTAGTAGTGCTGGCCTATGCGTGGAGTGTCAACACGGTCACTTCGGGCCAGGCACCGAAACGGAACGGTAATCCCACGTAACCTATGCCTATATTGACATAGAGTCCCCGCTCCCCTTCCAGATACATACCCGACCACTCGGGATACATCAGCGAAGACAGCGAATGCCCAAACAGAATCATCTGCATGGCGTGCGTGTGTCCGGCCAACATCAGGTCGATATCCGTATCGGGCAATACTTCACGACGCCAGTGCGTGGGATTATGACTTAACAGAATACGAAACATGCCCTCAGTTCCCTGAATGGCACGTGGCAGGTCTGCATATTGCGAAAACGGCGGTTCACCGTCGTTCTCCACACCGATAAGGGCTATGCTATCACCACGATGGTACAAAATGTCATGCTCATTATTCAACAACTTCCAGCCCATTTCCTGCTGTTGGTCCTTCAGATATTGCAGGTTGGCTGCTTCCTGCTGTTGGTTCTTCCAGCGATAATAAGTACCATAGTCATGATTGCCCAATACGGAATATACACCATCAGGGGCATGCAGTTTTGACAGGATAGTCTGAAATCCGTCCAGCTCATGACTTTGCTGGTTCACCAAGTCGCCCGTAAATACGATAAGGTCAGGCTGCTGCTCATTCACCAGCTTGACGAGCCGTTCCATCACCTCCGGTTGTCCGGCCCAACTGCCTATGTGTATGTCCGAAATCTGTACGATACGATACCCGTCGAATGCTTTGGGCAAACGGTCTGAACGATACTCTACCTGCTTCACTTCAAAACGTTTCACTCCGGCAGTAGCGCCATAGAATATGTTGACAAAGCTAATAACCGCCAACACTCCTCCGAACCACGCGAACGGAGCGCGTGGAAAGCTACGTACTACCAGTCTGATAGCGTCACCTATCAGTGAACAAAGCATGAAAATAGTCTTTGGAGCGGCAAAAAGCATGACAGCCACTGCCAGGCGTCCGATGCCTTGCGTATGATTGGACATGGCATTATCGCCCGTCAAGTAAATGTAGTAGACGTAGACTGCGGTAAGCAGCAGCGTAGGCAGCCAGTAAGCCCACAGCAATAAGCGGTTCTTTACTCGCCTCAGCAAGTAAACAAAGTAAATGTAAAGGTCAGGAATGAAAAGGAAAAGTACAAGGATAAATGTTATTCGGTGCATATTGTTTTCAGTTCTTCAATGTTCTTCTTTATATCATCAAGATGGCGATAGACCAAACGCCAGTAGGCTATACCCACCAACAAACCCATGAACAACAGGGCAACGACAAAAAATGCCACTTGTCCGGCCAGCGGGCGCAAATAGAAATCCATCACCCAGTAGTCAAGCATTATAAACAGCACTGCCCATACAGCCACCGCCACTACCTCACAACGTGTCCAGCGGTAGAGGGTCACGATGCGTTGGCTTACTTCGAACGGAGACATTTCGTCCACCTTCAATTGACGCAGCCATTGGAAGGTTTTCCGGTCCCACAACACTCCTATTGCGATGGATAAAGCAGAGAACAACAGTAAGACCAACATCTTTAACCTCACAGGCCCCTCGAGCAACAGGAAAGAGAACAGTCCACCCACTACGAGCAACGCCACACCAACCACTCCGCCCAACCACATGGACAAGCGTTGGTTTCTGGCCAGGCTGTCTACTCCACGCCCGGCTCTATCCTTGCACGAGGCTATCAGTGCTTCTATCTGCCGAGTGTCAGCCAGCGTCTCCTGCTTCAGCTTTTCATCCAGCAAATTCCACGTTTTCTTCAATTCATCCAGTTCCATATTTATTTCTCTTTGTTCATTTTCCTAAGTTTGTCCTTGATGCGACTCAACCGGGTAGCCACATTGGTCACGGTAAGACCGGTGATTTCGGCAATCTCCTCGTAAGACTTCTCTTCCAGATAAAGCAATACGATGGACTTCTCCAGTTGTCCCAGACGGTCTATCATCCGGTACAACTGCCTCAGCATGGCTTGCGTTTCGTCGTCTTCTTCCATGCGGTCAAAGCTCTGTGTCAACGAAATGATTTCGGGCAGATTCTTTTCTTTCCGCATGAAACTGATGCACGTGTTGAGCGCAATCCGATAAATCCATGTAGACAGTTTGCACTCCTTGCGGAACTTAGGAAAGGCTTTCCACAAGTTGATGACCACCTCCTGATATAAGTCGCCAAGAGAGGCATAAGGAGTGGTATAGACATAGCAAACCTTGTAGATGACACGTTCGTAAGTCCGAATCATGGATACAAATTCCTGTTCTACGTTTTCCATTTCCGGGGATTATTCTGTTTTTATTGCAGCTTTCTGTTTTGTTGGTCGCAGCCAACGAGGAAAAATCACATAAAGCATAGAAGAAAAATGAAGATTCAGGTAACGCCAGCTTGCAATCGACCGCATTCAACTGCCAACAGAAAAAAAGGAAAGCAGTAAATACAAAACTTACACAAAAGAGGACTCTGCCCAAGGAACAAGATTCCCCGCAGAGTAATTGCTCTACCAATACGTACAATAGATATATCCTAAAGAATAACAGTCTAAGCCATCTTAATGGGCGCTTGCCACATTATCTTGCAGACGCTGATTCTCTTTCATCAGCTGCATGTTTTCTTTAGCTTTGGAAAGATAGTCCTGCACAAACTTATTCGACTTGAATGATGCAGGTGCCGTCCGCATGATATCTTCTATCACCGGTGTCATGACAGGATAAGGCAACGTGCTGCACATCATCATGAAAACACTGGGTCCCAATACAGTCTCATAATTATCCATGATAAACTGCTTCACGCAATCAGAAGCTTCTTGATTGAGGGTTTCATTTTCCTTGGCCAACTGTTCGTGCACGTCATCAATATTAGCACCATCGAGCACCATGCGTGCCTCCTTCCTTTCCAGCTCGTCCAGTTGCACTTCCAACTTGTTGCGTCGGTCAATGAAATCGTATAGTGCATCGTTCAAAGGAGTACCTTCTGCTACCAGTTGTGTATTTGAGATGGTTACTTTCACTTTACCGTCTTCCAGCACCAAAGGCATCAGACCTTCATTGCCCATATAAAGCGTAACCACCATTACAGAGTCTATTTTACCCTTCATGGAGAACAGGCCGTGTACCACTTCCGCCGAGTCAACCGTCACCAGCTTGTCATCGTCAAAGATTTTAAGATAAAGCATTTTCCCGTCGAGACTGGTCACCGACGAACTTCCTTCTATTTTATACTTACGGCTGCAAGATGAGAAGGCAAACAACAGCAACAACAATGGCAGGATGCGACCTACATTCTTTACGATTACCATAGAAAGGGAAATTTTGTTTATGCTGCAAAGGTATTAATAATCCTTATAAAGGAAGAGGCTAGAAACGTATTTTCATTTGCTTTACGTATTTTTGCACTTAAATTAATTAAAAGTTACAAGACCAGAACATGTCTACCTACGCACCTTTTGCCAAACCGCTCTATGTGATGCTGAAACCTGTAGGAGCCGTATGCAACCTGGCATGCGATTATTGCTACTACTTGGAGAAAGGAAACTTATATAAAGAGAATCCGAAACACGTAATGAGCGAGGAACTGCTGGAGAAGTTCATAGAAGAATACATCAACTCACAAACCATGCCGCAAGTCTTGTTTACGTGGCACGGTGGAGAAACACTGATGCGTCCGCTGTCGTTCTACAAGCGTGCCATGGAACTGCAAAAGAAGTACGCCAACGGGCGCACCATAGACAACTGCATCCAAACCAACGGCACACTACTGACCGATGAATGGTGCCGCTTCTTCAAGGAAAACAACTGGCTGGTAGGTGTTTCCATTGACGGACCTCAGGAGTTTCACGACGAGTACCGCAAGAACCGACAAGGACGCCCTTCCTTCCACAAAGTAATGCAAGGCATCAACCTGCTGAAGAAGCACGGTGTGGAATGGAACGGCATGGCAGTTGTCAATGACTTCAATGCCGACTATCCCGAAGACTTTTACCACTTCTTCAAAGAAATAGGCTGCCACTACATACAGTTTGCCCCCATCGTGGAGCGCATCCTGCCTCATGGCGACGGACGCCACCTGGCCTCACTGGCCGATGGCGAGCAGGCCCGACTGGCCGACTTCTCCGTCAGTCCTGAACAATGGGGCAACTTCCTTTGCCGACTGTTTGACGAATGGGTGAAGGAAGATGTAGGAACCTACTACATCCAGATATTCGACTCGACACTAGCCAACTGGGTAGGCCAACAGCCGGGCGTGTGCTCCATGGCTCGAACCTGCGGACATGCCGGAGTGATGGAATTCAACGGCGATGTCTATGCGTGCGACCACTTTGTCTTTCCCGAATACAAGCTAGGCAACATCTGGCAACAGACACTGGTGGAAATGATGTACAGCGAACGCCAGCAACGTTTCGGCCAAAACAAATACGACTCCCTGCCCTGCCAATGCAAGGAGTGCGAATGGCTCTTTGCCTGCAACGGTGACTGTCCCAAGAACCGCTTTGCACGCACAGCCGACGGCGAGCCGGGACTGAATTACCTCTGCACCGGCTACCGGAAGTTCTTCAGCCACGTAGCTCCCTACATGGACTTCATGAAGAAGGAATTGCTGGCACAGCGCGCACCAGCTAACGTGATGCAGGCCATCAAGGACGGTATGTTTGATTAGGACAAGCAAACAAGGAAAAAAGACAAGCTCTGCACACTAACATTAACTAAAGGACTCAAGAACTTAAAACTATATTATCTTATTCTATTTTTATTTATGAAAATCAAGAAGTACCTCGTTGCGGCCTTCGCCGCAGCATTCACCCTCTCGGTACAAGCCGACGAAGGTATGTGGCTGCTTCAGCTCATCAAGCAGCAGAATTCCATTGAAATGATGAAGAAACAGGGATTGAAGTTGGAAGCCGACGACTTGTATAACCCAAACGGTGTATCGCTGAAAGACGCTGTCGGCATCTTCGGCGGTGGCTGTACCGGTGAAATCATCTCGCCCGAAGGCCTCATCCTGACCAACCACCACTGCGGATATGCCTCCATACAACAACACTCCAGTGTGGAGCACGACTACCTGACCGACGGTTTCTGGGCCAAGAGCCGCGCCGAGGAGTTGCCCACTCCGGGACTGAAGTTCCGCTTCGTACACCGTATTGTGGACATCACCGAACTGGTGAATGCCAAGATTAAAGCCGGCGAAGTTGACGAATACAAAGCCATGACCCGTCCCTTCCTGAACAAGCTGGCCAAGGAAGAAATGGAAAAGAGCGACCTGAAAGGCAAACCAGGCATCGAGCCGTTGGCCCTGCCCTTCTATGCCGGAAACAAATACTACCTCATCTACTACAAAGTGTACACCGACGTGCGCATGGTAGCCGCTCCTCCCTCGTCAGTAGGAAAGTTTGGCGGCGAAACCGACAACTGGATGTGGCCCCGCCACACGGGCGACTTCTCCATGTTCCGCATCTATGCCGACAAGAACGGTGAACCGGCCGAATACAGCGCAGACAATGTGCCCCTGAAGACACCGAAGTTCCTCCCCATCTCACTGAAAGGACTGAACGAAGGCGACTATGCCATGATTATGGGCTTCCCCGGCTCAACCAACCGCTACCTGACCCAAAGCGAAGTACGCCAACGCATGACTGCCATCAACCAGGCCATGATAGACATGCGAACCGTCTATCTGGACGTGCTGAAAAAATACATGCGCCAGAGCGACAAGACACGCATCCAGTATGCCAACAAGTTTGCCGGCAGCAGCAACTACTGGAAGAACTCCATCGGCATGAACAAGGCCATCGTTGACAACAACGTACTGGAAACCAAAGCCGAGCAGGAAAAGAAATTCGCCGCCTTCGCCCAAGGCAAACCTGAGTACGAGGGCGTGGTAGAGAAGATTGATGCACTCGTAGAGAAGATGACCCCCTCCCTGCGCCGTCTGGAATACATCAGCGAAGCACTGAGCGGAGCCATTGAATTCGGTTGCCCGCCTGCCCTGATGGACAAGATGAAGGAAGCCATCGAATCGAAGAACGACTCGCTGCTCCAAGCCACCAAAAAACAACTGGAAGAGGTGTTCAACGACATCTACAACAAAGACTATGACCAACAGGTAGACCGTGCCGTGGCCAAGGCCATCCTTCCCGCACTGGCTGCCGCACTGACACCCGAAGAGTTGCCGGCCTTCTACCAGACTATCGAGAAAGAATACAAAGGGAACTATGACGCATACGTAGACGACCTCTTCAACACCTCCATCATGGGAAGCCGTGCCAACTTCGACAAGTTCATGAAGAAGCCTACCGTAAAGGCCATCGACCGCGACCTGGCTACTGCCTACAGCCGCACCAAGCTCGACAAACTGACAGAAGCAAGCAGCGAATACAGCCAGTATGCACAGGAAATCAGCCTGCTTCACAAGGCCTACATCCGCGGTCTGGGTGAAATGAAGTTGCCCGTTCCTTCTTACCCCGATGCCAACTTCACCATCCGCCTGACCTACGGCAACGTGAAGCCCTACAGCCCCAAAGACGGCGTACACTACAACTACTTCACCACTACCGACGGCATCCTGGAAAAAGAAGACCCCGAGAACCCCGAATTTGTAGTGCCGGCCAAGCTGAAAGAACTCATCCAGAAGAAAGACTTCGGCCGCTATGCCATGGCCGACGGCACCATGCCTGTCTGCTTCCTGACGACTAACGACATCACCGGCGGTAACTCCGGCTCGCCCGTCATCGACGGTGAAGGACACCTCATCGGCTGTGCCTTCGACGGCAACTGGGAATCGCTGAGCGGCGACATCAACTTCGACAACTCGCTGCAACGCTGCATCGCGCTCGACATCCGCTACGTGCTCTTCATCCTCGAAAAGTTGGGCGGCTGCCAGCACCTCATCAATGAAATGAATATTGTAGAATAACCATTCACGCAGTCTTAAAAGACTGCCAATCCCCAAAGAGGGTGTATCCCCGTAAAAGAACATAATCTGCCCTGAGTCGGCAGCTGTCACATTTTACCACGGATGCACCCTTTTTTTATCCCCATAACCCCACGCCACATAAGTCTTAACCGCCAACGAGGAAAGTGTTAACTGCTACCGACCGGGGAGTGGACTGCTACCGACCAAGGAGTTAACTGCCACCGAGCGGGAAGTTAACCGCCAACGAAACACTCTCCTGAGGGTACTGTCAACAGCCAATCAACCCTGAAATCAATAAGCGATACCATCCGCCTTTTCATGGCAGACTAAAAAACGCATCCACCAAACGAGTAAAAAGTCACCCCTATTTTTGGAAAACCTCCGAAAATCCTTGTATATTTGTCATTTAGTAAGTGAAACGCCCATAAAACCAGCCATCACCCGATTATCCTAAATCAAAATAATAATATATGAGAAAGTTATTCTTTACTACCTTCCTTGCAGCGTCGCTACTGACGACCCACGCCGACGAAGGCATGTGGATGCTGACCGACCTGAAGAAACAAAACGAAGTGGCCATGCAGGAACTGGGACTCCTGATTCCGGCAGACCAAATCTATAATCCCGAAGGCATTGCCCTGAAAGATGCTGTCGTCCACTTTGGCGGCGGCTGCACCGGCGAGGTCATCTCGGCCGAAGGCCTAGTACTGACCAACCACCACTGCGGCTATGGCTACATCCAGCAGCACTCCAGCGTGGAGCACGACTACCTGACCAATGGTTTCTGGGCCATGAGCCGCCAGGAAGAACTGCCGTGCAAGAACCTGACCATCACGTTCATTGACCAGATTCTGGACGTGACCGACTACGTGAAGGAACAACTCAAGACCGACCCCGACCCGCAGGGCACCAACTACCTGTCGCCCAAATATCTGAAGAAAGTGTGCGAACGCTTCCTGAAAGCACAGAACATCACCTTGGACGAAGGACACAAGGCCGAGCTGAAAGCCTTCTATGGCGGCAACCGCCACTACCTCTTCCTGAAGACGGTCTATAGCGACATACGCATGGTGGGCGCACCACCGTCGAGCGTCGGCAAGTTTGGAGCCGACACCGACAACTGGATGTGGCCGCGACATACGGGCGACTTCTCCATGTTCCGCATCTATGCCGACAAGGACGGAAAGCCCGCCGCCTACAGCCCCTCAAACGTTCCTCTGAAGGTCAAGAAGCACCTCCGCATCAGCCTTGCCGGCTACAAGGAAGGCGACTTCGCATTCGTCATGGGCTTCCCCGGCCGCAACTGGCGCTACATGATAGCCGACGAAGTGGAAGAACGCATGCAGACCACCAACTTCATGCGCCATCACGTTCGCGGTGCCCGCCAGCGCGTGCTCATGGAGCAAATGCTGAAGGACGATGCCGTGCGCATCCACTATGCCAGCAAGTATGCCTCCAGCGCCAACTACTGGAAGAACGCCATCGGCATGAACGAAGGTCTTGTCCGCCTCCACGTGCTCGACACCAAGCGTGCACAGCAAGAAGCCTTGCTGCAACGCGGACGCCAACTGGGCGATACGACTTATCAGGCTGCATTCAACCAGATACGCGACATCGTGGCTCACCGCCGTCCGGCGCTCTACCACCAGCAGGCCATTCAGGAAGCACTGGTCACCGCCCTCGACTTCATGCGCATCCCCAACACGGCCTCACTGCTCAGTGCCCTCAAGAGCAAAGACAAGGGACTGATACAGGCCACCGCCGACAGCCTGCGCCAGACAGCCGATAAATACTTTGCTTCCGTCCCCTTCCCCGAAGTAGAAAAGATGGTGGGCAAGGAGATGCTCCGCACGTATGCCAAGTACATCCCGAAAGAACAGCGCATCGGCATCTTCCAAGTCATTGACAAACGCTTCAAAGGCGATACGGATGCCTTCATCGACGCTTGCTTCAAGTACTCTATCTTCGGCAGCCGCGAGAACTTCGACAAGTTCATCCGCAAACCCAAGCTCTACAAACTCACCAGCGACTGGATGATACTCTTCAAATACTCCATCACCGACGGCCTGCTGCAAACGGCCATCGCCATGATGGATGCCAACCAGGACTACAACGACGCACACAAAGTCTGGGTGAAAGGCATGATGGACATGCGCCAGGCCAACGGACAGCCCATCTATCCCGATGCCAACTCTACCCTGCGACTGACATACGGCAAGGTAGCGTCCTATAAGCCCTACGACGGTATGGTGTACGACTACTACACCACGCTGGACGGCGTCATGCAGAAAGAAGACCCCAACAACTGGGAATTCGTAGTGCCCGACAAACTGAAACAACTCTACCGCAGCAAGAACTTCGGCCGCTACGGACTGCCCGACGGACGTATGCCTGTATGCTTCATCGTCGATACTGACAACACAGGCGGCAACTCCGGCAGCCCCGTGTTCAATGCCAAAGGTGAGCTCATCGGCACCGCCTTCGACCGCAACTACGAAGGACTGACGGGCGACATCGCTTTCCGTCCGTCTTCACAGCGCGCCGCTTGTGTCGATATCCGCTACACCCTGTTCATCATCGAAAAGTTTGCCGGAGCCAAGCACATCATTGATGAGCTGGACATTGTAGAATAAGAGTACTGAAACAGGAATCCAGAGTATTCTGAAGGCGCGAATTGCATACACTTACCATCAACGGTACCCGCGTGCAATCCGCGCCTTCTTCTTGCCCGGCCCCATCTGACAGCTGTCATGTCAAGCCCTATTTAGGAGCATTAAGTCCGGAAGGAAACAAAAACGGCACAAAGTTTGTTAGTCTATTAACAGACGCCTGAAAGTTCCTACACCAAAAGGGAATTGGCGCTCGATAAAGACAATCAATTAATAACTTACAAACAAAAATACTTATGGAAAGATTTGAAGACTTGATTAACAACACCTCCGAACCCATCCTGGTAGATTTCTATGCCACTTGGTGTGGTCCTTGCAAAATGATGCATCCCATCCTTGAAGATGTAAAAGCGCGTGTAGGCGACAAAGCGCGCATCATCAAGATAGATGTAGACGGACAACAGGCGCTGGCCATGCAATACGGCATACAGGCTGTACCTACTCTGATGCTCTTCAAAGACGGACGACAAGTATGGCGTCAGTCGGGAGTAGTGCAAGGCAATGAACTGGTGAAGCTGATAGAACAAAACTTGTAACAAACAACAGAAAGAATATGAAGAAAATACTCCTTACTCTGGCCCTGGTGGCCACCGGACTGCTGGGCTATGCCCAGGAAGTAGTTGTCATGAACAAAGCCATGTTCATTGAGAAAGTTTTTGATTATGAGAACAGCAAGGAATGGAAGTACAAGGGCGACAAGCCTGCCATCATCGACCTCTATGCCGACTGGTGTGGACCTTGCCGTATGGTCGCTCCTATTATGAAAGAACTGGCACAGGAATATGCCGGTAAAATCACGGTCTATAAGGTCAACGTGGACAACGAACGCGAACTGGCTGCCCTCTTCAATGCGACCAGCATCCCGCTCTTCGTCTTTATCCCCATGAAAGGCGAGCCACAGCTCTTCAAAGGTGCAGCCGACAAGGCTACCTACAAAAAGGCCATAGACGAATTTCTGCTGAAAAAGTAAGAGTTACTACTTTCCCAGCAGAAAGATGTGAAACCTCAGAATGATTGTATAGTCTCTGAATTTACAGATTCAGAATCCCAAAGCAGCCAGTCCGGCGTCTTGATACCAGGCGGTGGACTGGTAGGCTTTTGTGGCAGAATCATGGTTAGCACGCGGAAGGTAATGAGACAAGCCGTTGGCACCCTCCATAGAGAACATGCCGCATACCGATGAATAAACTTTGGGTGTAGTCTGCCAGCTTACCAATACAGCGTCGTACGCCTGCTTCCAAGTATTGAAAGACGCGTCTGATGGCGCCAACATTTGAGCCAATTCCACCATATCGTGATAGCCAACATAAAGCGAGCTATAAATAGAACGCTTGTCATAATTGAATGCCGAAGTCAAATCAGCATCATTTACGGTTCCTGCCGCCAGCGCATCTGAGCAAAGCCCGGATGTAGCCTGCGCCAATCTCTCAAGTTCAGAAGTTTTCATGTTCCTCCCGTCCAATAGTCATTCGAGATGCCTCGCCCTTCGTCGTAAATATCTTGATATGCTTTGAAATATGCTTGTGCCATAGGTATGGCTGCATCTTCGGCAAACATGTGAGGCAATATCTTATCGTAGGGAGCACCTGTACCGGGCGTTTCGGTAGGAGAACCGAGTATATAGTCTGCATAAGCACGCAACTCATAGCCTACCTCTACCGACAGCATAAAACAAGCATCAAACAGAATGAAATCAAAGTACGGAGCCTCATCCAGAATGCTGACCAAATCAGATATATTCATATAATGTGTGCCATTGCCCGTATCTTGTCCTATCCAACGGGTTGAAGGGAGCGGATTGGGAATCCAACCATCACCATGCGACCAATAAACCAGTCCATAGCTTTGAGCCTTAAAACGGCTATCGCCGAACACATCATTAAAGACTTCGCGAGTTTCGTCAACTCCTACAGAATTTCGGGCTTCATAGGTTTTGATAACGTTCTCTGTCACCTTTCCATTGTTGGCTACATACTCCACCAATTTAGGCTCCTGACTCTTATTGTCTATATAAACCAACAGATGTACATTAGTGGTGCCCAGAGCCGCCATTCCCGTCTTCAACTCGTTAAGATCTGTCTGTTCCAATCCTGACAGACTGTTGTCGGCAGCCATATAAACCAAAACGGTACGCAAGCATTCACCCGAAGGCAACGGTTTAGGGTCATCATCACTACAGGCCGTAGTCAAAAACAGACACCCTACACACAAAATCAGTAGACGGCTCCAAATTTTATAGATATTCATCAGCTCAATATTGACAATTTAGTAAGAACATAGTATCTGACCGTTGCTTATTCTTCTGGCTTCTTAAAGCAGAACTCTTCCTGTTTGATAGGTTGCAGCAGCAGTCCGCCTTGTTTTTTATATTTGTTCATCAGTTTGGCTGCTTCTTTCTCCAGCTTACTCTTGTTCTCGCCAAAGTAAATCATGCAAGTATAGTTCGCCTTCTTCAAGGTATATTCCAAATAATTCTTCATCTGGTAACTATACATTTCCCTACGAGGAAGAAAATTGTTTTTAGTCAGATGTACACTATCAAGCAACTGAATGGGAGTATAATAGACTACTGTGTCGGTAAACGAAGCTGCCACGCCAAAGGCATATACTTCCTTAGCCTTTTCTTTTTTGTCTTTCATGGTGAAAGCCGAACACAACACGAAGGCCAGCACCAGCGTCAATGCGATACGAACGTATTTCATCTTGAATGCAAATTTTGTTGATTTTGTTGTTAGTTTATCCAAATGAATGCTGCATCTCTTTCTATTTCAGCCATTCCGTAGGCAGCAGAAACAGGCAGCTTGGCAGCAAAGGTAACAAAAAAACCGGACGTCCACCCAAGAACGTACCGGTTTTTTGATTCCTTTTGTTTTGTCGGAAACTGATATTCCCATTTATCCTAAATAGGATTTGAGCAATTTACTACGATTACTTTGTCTTAATCTTCTTATTGCTTTCTCCTTAATCTGGCGGACACGCTCACGTGTGAGGCCGAATTTGTCGCCGATTTCTTCCAATGTCATTTCCTGTTGTCCGATACCGAAAAACATCTGAATGATTTCTTTTTCGCGCTCGGTTAACGTAGAAAGTGCTCTATCAATTTCCCTCGCAAGAGACTCGTTCACCAACGAGCGGTCGGCCATAGGCGAATCATCGTTGACCAACACATCGAGCAAGCTGTTGTCTTCTCCTTCCACAAACGGGGCATCTACCGAAATATGACGGCCAGACACCTTGAGTGTATCAGAGATTTTATCAACAGGGATTTCCAGCTCATCGGCCAATTCTTCGGGCGAGGGGCGGCGTTCGTTTTCCTGCTCGAACTTGGAGAAGGCCTTGCTGATTTTGTTCAGCGAACCCACCTGGTTCAAGGGCAAGCGCACAATACGCGACTGCTCGGCCAAAGCCTGGAGAATGGACTGGCGTATCCACCATACTGCATAACTGATAAACTTAAAACCACGCGTTTCATCAAACTTCTCGGCAGCCTTTATCAGTCCCAGATTACCCTCGTTGATAAGGTCGGGCAAACTAAGACCCTGGTTTTGGTACTGCTTGGCCACGGAAACGACGAAACGAAGATTGGCACGCGTAAGTTTCTCCAATGCAACACGGTCACCCTTGCGGATGCGTTGAGCGAGTTCCACCTCTTCTTCGACTGTAATGAGGTCCTCACGCCCGATTTCCTGCAAATACTTGTCGAGAGAAGCACTCTCTCTGTTAGTGATACTTTTGGTAATTTTTAATTGTCTCATTCTTATAAAACAGATTTGGGGTACAAATTTACGACAATTTATTCTTATTGCAGTGATTTATTCCCTTCTTTTTTCAATTCTTTAATAAGAGAATGAAAAAGCCGGGATAGTCATATAACAAAAAGGATGCCGGCAATGGTTCTTGCCGACATCACTTTTTTGTCGATGCTTTTGCATCTTTTTACAATCTTCTACCTTTCTCTTATACCTATAACCTTTTTACCTTAATCATTCGCCTGTGCTCAGGTCTACGGCATAGCTTGCACGCTTGCCCGAGGGGAACATACCGGTAATGAACAGTACTTGTTCGGGCGACTGGCTTGCCTCTCTCAAGGCCTGCTCCATATCTTCCACTGTCTTCATAGCCTGTCCGTTCACTTTCAGTATGATGAATCCCTTACGGATACCTGCTTCCTGCATCTTGCCGTTCGATACACCGGTTATTTCCAATCCGTAACCCAGATTAAGCTGACGTTTCACCTCGGAAGTCACAGGGCGGAAGGCTGCACCCAAAATCTCCATACCGGCATTCTTTACCACTTTCGTGTTGCCTTGCGAGTTCTTCAAGGTGATATCGAAAGTCTTCTCTTTCTTCTCACGTACAACGGTCACCTTAATCTTGTCACCCGGACGATGCTTGGCCAGTTCTTCCTGCAAGTCGGTGAACTTACGTATCTTCTTACCGTCGATGGCAGTAATCACGTCGTCGCTCTTCAAGATACCAGCAGCCGAACCACCATCCACTACTTCTACAATCCAGATACCTTCTTTTACGCCCAGTTCCTCGGCTTTTTCCTTCACTTCCTTCGTGATGCGTTCGTCGGTCACAAGGTCAGTAGCCAGGTCGTGGCAGCTTACACCCAGTTTCACACGCTGAACGGTACCATATTGTTTCAGGTCAGAAACGACCTTGGTCATGATACTGGTAGGGATGGCAAATCCATAGCCCGAATAAGCACCAGTCGGCGAATAAAGCATGGCGTTGATACCAACCAGTTCGCCACGTGCATTGACCAACGCACCACCACTGTTTCCTTGATTGATGGCAGCATCCGTCTGGATGAACGATTGTATGTTGGCAGCCTGTCCGTTGGCAGCAGTAGAACCGATGGCACGGGCCTTGGCGCTGACAATACCGGCAGTAACCGTAGAATTCAGATTGAACGGATTACCTACAGCCAACACCCATTCACCTACTTTCAGTGCATCAGAGTCGCCCACAGGAATGGTGGGGAAGTCATCACCCTCAATCTTCAACAATGCCAAGTCGGTATCAGGATCGGTACCTATCACACGTCCTTTCAACTCGCGCTCATCATTCAGTTTCACGGTGATTTCATCGGCACCTTCCACTACGTGATTGTTGGTCACAATGTAGCCATCTTTCGAAATAATGACACCCGAACCGAAGCCTACACGCGGCTGTGTCTGAATCTGACGTTGCTGCCCGCGGCCGTCGCCGAAAAAGAAGTCAAAGAAGTCGGGCATAGTCTGCACCGTCTGCGTTTTGCCCAGCTGGGTAGCACGGATGTGTACCACGGCATGAACCGAGTTCTCGGCCGCTTGTGTCAAATCGACAGGCTGGGCCGTTACGCCATTATAATTAGCCTGCAGGTAGCAGGACGGATTTTGCTGGAACAACTCGCTGAAAGTGGCGGCATCCGACTTGTCATTAGCAAGCATTTTGTAGGCTGTGAAGCCTCCGACTCCTGAACTGAGAAGTACAATAGCTGCAACTCCCAGTATGTTTCTTGTTGTCTTTCTCATAACTTTATTATTGTTTAAAGTGTTAATATTCGCATTTCGTTTAACTTTTCGAACGTTAAAATAAAGACAAAAACCGTTCTGTTATTCCGCTTGTCACCTTTTTTTGTTCTCTTTTAACAGAGCCTTTTTCCGACTTAACAGCGCTTAACGATGAATGCTGACATTTTAGCATTTTGCAGGACAATGGAATATGTTAAAAGACAGACACTCCGGGCTATATATGACATTTCGTCAGTCTGCATGCAAAACAGACAAAAGCACCCCTTTCTGACAACGCCCAACAGGCCTCTACAGCCCACCAAACCACCCTGACAATAGCCTGACAGAGATATGAACAAGCATATAAATCCTATGTTCTATAATGACACAAGATAACAAATAGAACCCAAGCCTGCAAATAGACGCCCCCGACCAACCAAACAGAGGTCCGACAAAGGCCACCGACTTAGCAATACAATCGTCCAACAAAGCAGGCAGACCTGAGAAGAAACAGCACACAGTAAAAAGCAGCATGACATATTTTTCACATTTTACCTTACAGAAAGCTCACAATTTTCCACATTTACTTTCTCATACTATATACAAAAATCACAAAACAGCCAGCTCCGTGCCTAAAACATAGTACCTTTTTAGATAAAACTATGCCGCAAACACACCAAAACATTGCTTCTTACGAGTAAAAAGCAAGTATGTTTTGAGATAAAACAACGGATTTGGCAACCAAAGAGTCCACTGATTAGCGGAAAACAGTTAAGACTTTACACGAGGCGAGTGTACTCCCAGCGCGACAAGTGTCCGTCAGGCTCCTTTTTACTCTCCTGTTGGTCGTTTTAAGGACTCTGTTTTTTCTATTTCAAATGTAAACATTTTCCTATCCAGCAGTCTATAAACCTGTTACATAAAAACGTGCTGATTTTTCCTGCTTCCCTCTGCCCTGTTCCGAAATAAGCGATTCTCAGGCATTAGAAAATACAAAGTGTCATTTTGAAAGTTGGCACCCAACTGCCAACCTACCCTTCGCCCAATGCCAAATAAAAAGCAAGGGATGCGCCAAAGCCATATAAGAGCCTCAACACATTCCTTGCTTTCTCCTTTAATCGTAAATACTGCTCAACTTGCAACCCGATGCCGGTTGCCGACAAACCTTGCCGCCTGAGGTTGAGCACAGCCTTCTTTCCTGCATTAATAGTTCAGGTAATCTATCTCCATGTGATAGTCCCACTGTGGGAAGTACAGGTTACCGCCTTCCCACTCCACTTCACCCCGCTGGAAGTCCACGGTTTCGCTTCGCGGATACTGCTTCTCGGGCACCAGAGGCATACCATAATCGTTGTTCACCACCATGCGCCAGGAGTCTATGCCCCCCAGGAAGAAGTATTCCTCTTCATCGCTGCGGGCATAAGTGGGAATGCCAAACGATTGGTCGACGGGCACCCAACCCACTCCCTCAAAATAGACTTCGGCCCAGTCGTGTAAGTTCCATGCACGCGGATGCATCATGAAGCCGCTTTGAAAGTGTGCCGGTATGCCGCTGATGCGACACAGGGTGATAAACAGCAGGCTGACCTGTCCACAGTCGCCATGCCCATTGTCGAGCACGTACTCAGGTATGTTGTCAATGGTAGAATACTCGCGCGCCGAAGCCCAAGGGAAGTGGTCGTTCACCCAGCGGAAGATGCGCTTTGCCCGCAGCAGCGGATTGGTTTCGCCTTCGGTCAGGCGGGCAGCCAGTTGGCGCAGGCGGGGCGAAAAGACAATATGCTTCTCACGTTCCGAAGTATATTTCCGGTAAAGTTCGGTAGTCGTGTCATACGGCTGCACATCTTCGGGCTTCAGATTGTGCCATTCGCCGTAGGAGGTATACTCAAAAGTTTCGGAGAACACCGTAGGTTGCCCGGCCACGGCACGCTTCTCCATGTAGAGAGTGCTGTGGCTGCATTCGGCAGGCGAAAACACATAAGTAGGCTCACTGACCGAAATGAACTTGACGTCTTGCTGGCGCGATACGTCTGCGCGCGGATAGGGCAGCCAGCAACGCACCACCTTGCCGGCAGGCACGGCGTTGGTATCCACCGTCAAGGTGTAAGTCACCCGCATGCGCTTGGGAGCAGCCAGCGGAGTGGCAGTCTTTTTCACTTCCGAAATAATTTCAGGCAAGTTCTCTTGATTCACCTTATCACTGCCGCTCTGCACAATACCTTCCTGGGCTACTTTCAGGTTGTAGCAAGCCGAGTCTATCCTGAACAGGTTGGGACCCGCATTACGGAAGTAGCGTTTCTCGCCATCCAACGTCATGCACTCCAGCGCCCCGGTCTCTTCCCAGGCGCGCATCTGGCTGTCAGTCACGTCAGGGATGTACTTGCGTATGTAGTCCTTCACCTGGCTTTCCGTCAAGCAGAAGTCGGTTAGCAACCGCTGGTGCAGGTCAGCTTCCCAGCTATATTCGGGCGCGGCTGTGCGCGTGTTGCACGCCGACATCAGGGCCAGCAGGCCAGCCACATATATCAACCGTTTCATAGCTTCACCACTCCTATACCCGGCAAGTCGGGCAGCGTTATTTTACCTTTCACTACTTCCATGCCTTTAAAGCGGTCGTTGGCTATCAGCAGATTGCCATCCAAATCAGCAAAATCTACGGCTGGCGACAGCTGGGCAGCAGCCGAGCAGGCGCACGAAGTCTCTGTCATGCAGCCCACCATCACTTTCATGCCGAGCGCACGTGCCAAGGTCATCATCTTCCAAGCTTCGCGCAGGCCGGTACACTTCATCAACTTGATGTTGATACCCGTAAACACTCCTTTCAGAGCTGCCACATCCTTGAGCCGTTGCACCGACTCGTCGGCAAACACCGGCAACGGGCTGCGCTCGCTCACCCACGCCAAGTCGTCAATCTGTTCTTTCGGCATGGGCTGCTCTATCATCACGATGCCTTTTTCCTTGAGCCAGTGAATCATGTCGAGTGCATACTGCCGGTCTTTCCATCCCTGGTTGGCGTCAATGGCTATAGGCAGGTCGGTGACCGAGCGAATGGTCTCTATCATTTCCTTGTCGTTGTCACGCCCCAGTTTCACCTTCAGAATGTTGAATTGCTCGGCACATTCGCGGGTCTTCTCTTTCACTACTTCGGGCGTGTCTATACCTATGGTAAAAGTGGTGGAAGGAGCCTTGTCTTTGTCCAATCCCCAAATCTTATACCACGGTGCCTGCAGCAGTTTACCCACCAGGTCGTGCAGAGCTATGTCTACGGCAGCTTTGGCAGCCGCATCGCTTTCCGACAAGCTATCCACGTATGCCAGTATCTCTTCCATCTTGAAGGGGTCGTCAAACTGTCCTATATGCTCCTGCACCTTCTTTAAGAAAGCCAGCACCGAATCTACAGTACCTAGTTCCTTTTGCAGGTAGGGCGGCATGGAGGCCTCGCCATAGCCTATGACACCGTCGTACTCCAGCTCTACCTGTACATCAGGCGTAGTGCTGCGCGAATAAGTGGCCACGGTAAACACATGACGCAACTTCAACTCATAGGGGAAGAAACGCAACTTCATTTTGGGCTTTTCCCCACTCTTATTGATATTGAACAGCGGAATTCTTCTCTTTTCTTCTGCCAGCATATCGTTAACAACCAACCCCGAACCCAATGCGGCCAGGGTGGCAGTCTTTAGGAAATCTCTTCTGTTTGACACGATAGTAAATGATTAATGGTTAATGATGGTGTTAATATGAACAACGAGAATGACAAACGCTCAACGACAATCGTTTGGTTTCTTCTCGGCTCACAGCCTTATTGTCATTCTGTTTTTCCTTCCTTATAGAATTCATTTTCATCCGTGGTTTCCAACCCTTTTTCCTTATTTATATAGGGCAAGACACGGGTAGCAAAAAGCAGCCGCCCCAAGTTGTACTCGTCGAACAGCTCGTCCTGCGGGTCAAAACTACCGATGCGAACATCGCCCTGCGAATGGATAAAACGTTTGTTGCCGATATACATACCTACGTGCACCACCCGTTCGCGGCGTTCGGCCGTGGCCTTTCGTCCGAAGAATATAAGGTCACCCGGCTGCAAATTACCAAAGTCGGGTGCAATATCTATATGCTCGCCCACATAAGCCTGCTGCGAGGCATCGCGCGGAATAAGGATGTCGTGCATGAACAACACCGTACGCATGAAACCGCTGCAATCCACTCCTTTCGACGAGGTGCCCGCCCATAGATAAGGCACTCCCATCAGCGTATGAGCCGTGGCTATAATGCTGGCAGCGTCCTGCTTGATTTGGACACGCCACTTGGCTTCGGGCATAGCCAGTTCCTTGGGCAAATATCCCTGACGTCCGTCGGGATAAGCCACACGATAGAATGCACCCTTAGTGCCTTCCAGCTTCAGCCTATTACCGGCCACCACGTCGGACACAGGCTGCGTCCCCACCTTGGGCTGTGAATAGACAAAGCCATAGTGTGAAGTCACTACCACCTTGGGTGCCTTGTTCCAAGCCACCAGTTCCTCGTGCGTCACCGGATGTATGCCCACCCTGTGCACCCAGGCAATGTATTTATCAGGAGTCTGTATCCGATACCAGCCATCCTTTTCCAGCACCCTGACCGGCATACCCATCAGTCCCTGCGTCATCATCTCGGACGAGAAGTCGGCACTGCTCCGCAAGTTGCACACCGACACGTTGACAATACCCCACGTACGTCCTTCCAACGCAGCCGAATCAGGCACCACCCGCAAGCAGTCCATCAGCCGATACCCCTTGCTGGTCAGTCCGTCCGTCAAGGCACGTTTGGCATCTGCCGAAGTCGTAACGCCGCGCAGCATCACATTTTTATCCGCAAAAGAATAGTCTACCTGAAAAAGCGCCACACGACCGTCCGGCGCATACACTTGTTTTAAGCTATCTGTCAGCCTGGCCACTTCTGCCGGAACCTCACCGCCATTTCCTGCACAGACAGAAGACATGAAAGAAGCACCCAGTAAGCAACAAGCAGCCACAAAATATCGTTTTATCATCAGCACACTGTTTTTTGTTATTTATTGCTAGCAAATCTACAAATTATTTTCAATTAACAGCAAAGAACAGAGTAGAAAGTAACAAAGAAGATATATAATAACCTCATCTGAATATAGAATCTTAAAATCAAATTTGAGTACTACATTAGGATATTATACAGGTACTCATGCAATATATTGCCACTTATCACTCACCATTTACCATTACCCAATATCCATTCCCATACCTCGTATGCACCCTTCTTCCCGTCTGCGCCAGCAACCGGCTGAAGGCCATGCACGAGTAACCCGCCATGGCAGCTCGATTCTTCTGTTTCAAAGTAGCGTAGATGTCGGCTGCCGACATCAGGCGAGCGCCCTCTTCTTCAGGCTCCGCAAAACGGAAACAAGATTCCAAGACTTCTTCGGCAGGGATGGTATGGTAGAAAGCACGGTTGTGCTGCTGTATATCGGCTTCTTCCTGCTTGTTGAACCAACAACGTTCACCGTTCTTTAATTCTTCTTTCAGCTGGGCATACAGCTGTGCATGGTCTATGGGCGTGGTACAATCAATTTGTTTCTCCACTTCAATACAGATAAACCGTCGGCTACCCGAGGCGTCCACCAACAGGTCTTTCCTATTTGCCGTACCAATGAACGAGGCAATGCGTGGCAACGGTTCCGTGCTGCGCTTGTAGGCGCGTCGTATGTGCAGGCTCTCCATCTGCATCAGGTTCTTCAGCAACGGCATACGGGTGGCAGGCAGGCGGTCGAACTCGTCCAGGTTGATAAGGCCGTATGATACCAACTTGTTTTCGGCTGAACTGATATTGATCAGGTCGAAGCTTTCTGTGAAGTATAGTCGAAGTTCCTTGGGCAGCAACATACGGCAGAAGGTAGACTTGCCCATGCCCTGCACGGTGCTGACCAACAGGGGAGCGACACTGTTGGCACGTTGTCCCTGTCCGCTGTTGTTCATCCATTGTGCCGTGACGCCCAGCATCCAGCGGTGGAAAGAACGAACCCACAAATCGTTGTCAGATACACGCCTTGCCAGTTCTTTTACACGGTCCTTACCGTCCCAACGGGGCAGGTGTTCAAAGTAGTCGGTAAAAGGATGGTAGGCTGGAGCGTGCTCCGAGTCGATATATCGTTTGATGTCCACATCCCAACAGTCCACGCCTTCCTCCATGGCGGCCAGCGATATGGTGTGTAACAGGCGGTCGTCCACAGGGCGATAGGTCAGGTGGTGGGTATCTTCGTTGGGTTGTTCCGTATTGAGCACAGCACATTCTGCCCGGTCGGTCAGCCGGTTGTAGCGGAAGGCATAGTGCAGTTGCAGGAAGTTGAGCAGTCGGCGCATGGCCAGCTGCTGGCGGGTAGGTTTGGCTGTTCCTTTCACAGTAACTTCTTCGTGCACAACAGCTTCCGTTTTTGTCTTTTCTTCTTTATCTTGTGTTTCTGCCCATTCCACGACCTCGCTCTTGCCGTTCAGCCAAAACTGGAATTCCTTGTTCTTCTTTATACTATCGGCATTAGCCTGTACGGCCGTGTCCCAAGTCAGGCATATATCCAGTTTGTTTCGTCCCATGACGACACTGGCCTCGCCGTCGGGCAGCATGGTGCAGATGCGTTGCAGATTGGATAGCAGGTACTTGCAGTTGTTGGGTTCGAACTCGTTACGAACAGGTGCAGCAGGCTTCTTGGAAGAGCCGGAAAGGAGGTGGAGAAAATGATGGAAGAGATTCATGATTTACAGCGGTTAGTGACGTTTATCAGCGGTCAGCGGTTAACGGTCAGTGGTTAGTATTCTTGTCCCTCGTATATTGTTTACTTGTCAACTCGTCTGTCACAAATATACAAAAATCCGGCGGCCTTTGTCAAGTGTTTCGGGCGATTTTCTGGGGTGGTGAAAGAAGAAAATTATCAGCTATTGGGGGGATAAAAAGTTGTGCGGGTGAAGTTTCACATTTAGGTATTAGGAATGAGTGTGTTGCGGTGAAAGATGGGAGTGAGGAATCAGGTGTAGCTGTGTATTCTTAGTAGAGACTGGGCTGTCTTTCTCGTAGATAGTTGTTGTTTGTATCTTAAGACCTATCGTGGAAAGTCTTAAGAGCTGGCACGAAAGGTCTTAAGAGCTACCAAGCCAACAATTAACATACAAAAAAATGGGCGTGAAGCCAACCTGGGGTGAAGCTTTCACCATATATACTTGCAGGAAAGGGATTTATGGCTGGAGGTGAAGGTGTGAAACTTCAAGCGGAAAACAGAGAAATAAGGCAGTTGGCTGAACGTTTTCACCTCGACATGTAGTAAGGTGGAGGATGCAAAGAGGGACTTTAGCAGGCTAACCATGGACTTTAGCAGGCTAAAGAGGGACTTTTTACGGAAACAGATACGGCTGCGTCAGGTCACGCAGCCGTATCCGTAAACCAACGCAGCCGTAAGTGTGAGCCGATGCAGCCGTAAATGTGAGTGATAGCAGTAGACTGCTTGGTTGTTAGTAGTACACTGCTTTCACGATAGTAGTCCACTGCCCGCTCGGTAGCAGTCCACTATTACCACGTCAGCAGTCCACCGTTATCATCTAGTCTGTACAATGGACAGGAAGATTACCGGACATCTCGTTTTTTCTGTTCTACATCGTAAAGACCTATGCGTACTCCATACTATACTGACAACAACTCAACTTTAACTTCTATCTGTCATTCCTCCACCGGCGGCTCCACATACGGTTCCTTCACCAGCGTAAACTGCGGCTTCTCATACTCCACTTCGTTCAAGTAGAAGTGGCGATTGAACTCAGGCTCTCCGTCCTTCCAATATATTTTGCTGTCGAAGCTGAAATGGTCGATGGTGCCGTCGCCCCACTTCACAGAGAAAGGTGTATAGCCCCAGTCTATAGCACCGTCAAATTCACCAAAAAACGCATAATAGCGCCCATCATTTCCCTTGACGGTCTTCAAACCGTAAAAATGAGGCATATAATACCGTGTCTGGAGCGGTTTTTCATTCAGCTTGTAGTTTTTCTGGTCATAAATAGCGTAAATATCCTGCTTCAGAATATTGCCCTCGGTCTCGGGATTCAACAGGTCACGTCCGGCGGCATCCTGCACATAGATATGAAACTCAATAGGATATATATCCCAAATCACCAAATCATTATCAACTTCATCATTATTCTTGCATGACGTAAACAATGAGAAGACTGCAACCCAAAGCAAGAAAAATACAGATTTCGTTTTCACAGGCATCATTTTAGTAATTCATATTATTCAAATAAAAAAAATATTTCTTTAATCACTTTGACCGAACGCCTATTAAATCTTGTCTTCCATAATTATAAGTACTCATTTCACAGCCTGACCATACTGAGTAGCTCCCCGGAAAGCGTAGCTATAGAAAGCGCCTCCGCCCTTCACCATAATACTTCCAGGCAATAGCCACGTTTCACAAAATCGCCCTCCATCAACACCCCAGGGTACTGTCGGGAGAATTCTTCGGTAAAGTCTTCCACCAGCCATGTAACAGGCGGCAAGGCAAACTTCGGCAAGAGGGCATAATGATTGGGCTCGTCTTCGGGCCACACTTCACCTACCAAAGCGAACGAACGGCTATCCTCGCCGGGAAAGTCAAAGCGAATATTCTCACGCTCGGCATCCAGCGTGAAAGGAACATTGCGAAAAGCATCCTCGGACAGCCAACCGCCACACGGCGAACTAAAGTCCAAACAGAGGGATTTCCCGACAAACGGATAAGGACAGCTATTCATAAGTTCTTCAATCTCCCGTTCAAGCCCCAGCCCTGATACACGAGATGAAAGGAATAACTTTTCTGCCTGACAAACGTAACACAGACGTACACAATCAACCATAACCTGAACAGAAGTTGCACGGCCACTGGCATCGGTCAGCGTAACCAGGCAACTACGGCCTTCTTCTCCCCGTGTTTCCAGACGCAACATCCAGCCGCCACCCGCATGCTGGTGCAAAGTGGCATCCACCACCTCCGGCTCTGGAGTCTCCACCCGATAAGGCGGAGTTCCACCTTTGATTTCCAATTCATACACCTCATGGTCGGGCAACATGGAATATGAGCCATACTCTCCCACCTCAAACGGCGTCCAGACTTCCTCTTCGCTACAGCCCGCCATAAGCGGCAGCAGCCATCCAAGCAACAAGCACAAGCGGATACAACAGGTTTTCATCATGCTATTATTGATTTTGATTCATGTATTGTTTTTCCTGTATCTTCAAACGATACACAAACTTAGCAATTACCCTGTAAACAAACAAGCTTCATCTATAACTTAACATTCATTTATCACTCTATCTCAGTCAGATAAGCTTAAACCCGGAGTAAACAGCCATTCCCAAAAGAATGTCTACTTTAGAATAAAGAACTACAATAAAACAAAGAGCCGACTGAACGTCTCATTGTAGCGTTCAGTCGGTTTTAAAAAAAAGTCCAACTGGCTGTTATTTTTCTACAACAGTTTTAATGCTTCTTTTATCTTGCTATAATGCCGACGGCTGGCCACCAGGTCCAAACTATTGAAAGGTGCATAGAGTACACAACGCAGCGTACTGTTTTCTACTGAAGAAAGATAATCAATATTGAGAATGCAGTCTGTATTGATACGAATAAACGAAGAGCTCAAACTCAATATATCGCGTGCTTTCGTACTAAGACGAAGGCGATAATCCTCCATATTGGTCAACGTCATGTGCCAGCAACGCCCCTCATCGGAATAATGGAAATAAAGAATTTCAGAACGCCGCAGCAACAGCAGGCTGCTCACCGTCTGTACAGCAAACTTACAATCGTTACTCAACAGCTGGCGCATAGCCTGTTCAAAATTGATAGGATTGCTGGCCTTTTCTCGTTTCACACGTTCTATTATCTGCCGCAATTCATCCTCCTGATAGGGTTTCAGCAAGTAATCAAACGCCGAAGCGCGCAGCGCATCAATCATGTATTTATCAAACGCAGTATAGAACACCACATGCATGTTATTATAAATATAAGGTCTCACCTCCTGCAACAGTTCGATGCCATTGGTAGTAGACAGCTCAACATCGAGAAACAAAATATCGGGTTGATACTGGATGATGCTCTTCTTAGCCTTCAAAGGAGATGTTTGCGTATCTAAAAGCGTTATTTCTGGATAAGCAGCCAAGTCATCCGCCAGGTTGCGAATTGAGTTTGGCTCGTCGTCAACGATAATAGCAGTAATGTTTGTTGTCATTCTATTAAAGTTTGAATTGGTAGTTAAAAGGAACATAAAGACTGACCAAGGTACCTTGGCCTCCCTGTGCAGAAAGATTGCTAATGCTAAATTTCATTGGCTCTGTGTTTTTACCGTTAAGCAGTTCTACCGTGCGGAATAACATCTTCAATCCATTGCCCGTACCACGTTCCGAGTTGTCATTACGTCCGGGGTCATACCCGCAACCGTTATCACGTATGCCAATCAGTACCCCCTGCCCAGCAACAGTAATATGCACCAGCAGACAAGCATCGGCCGATGGCTCGCTGCCAAAGGCATACTTCAAAGCATTCTCTACCGGAATCTGTATACTCATGGAAGGAATCTGCGTCTGCATAGGTACAGCCGGGTCAATTTCCCACTCGGTACGGGGTACATTAGGATTGGTTTCGCGACGCAGGGTTACGTAATTTTTCACCAGTTCCACTTCATCCGCCAACGTCACAGCTATTTGATCGGACGCCGACAAATTACCACGAAGCACTTGAATAAAAAGCTTCAGCAAATGTGAAAGATCGGGGTACTGTTTAAAGACGGGCATCACTGTATTGAGCACATTAAACACATAATGCGGCGAAATTCGGTTCTTCACGTTTTCCATACGTAGTCGTGCTACCAATGCCAACTGTCGTCCGTATTCACGTTCATTCTTACGCCTAATGTGCACAATAGCCAAAGCCGCACCTAAAATAAAGATGACCAGCAATGACAAGACCAATACCAATGTATTGTGTTGAGCTGACAACTGAGCACGGCCATTGGCAATCATGACATCACGCTTCAACAATGTAGTATCCTGCCGATAACGATAATCAATTTCTGCAATATTATTGGCATGACGCAAATTACGCATGGAATCGTCATATTGTTCCACCGCCATCCTATAATGGTATGCCCGGGTAAAATCTCCCTTACGTGCGTAATACTCCATAAAACGCTTGTTGTGCAAGTACATGTAGAGAGGGCCTATTTTCAGCGGGTCGTAGGGCTTGGACAAATAGTAGTTCACACGAACAAGCTTGTTTTCGTTCAAAGCCAGAGCAGCCTGTAGACTGTTGAGATAAAACATTACTTCCTCTCCTGTTGTCGGGTCGTTTTCAAAGTATGTATAAGCCTTGTCCAGATAGTAATGTGCCGAATCATCACGTCCCATCAGTGTAAAGACTTCGCCTATATTAGCCTCAATAAGTGCATCGAACGATGGCTGATTGAAACGTCGGCATACGGCATAAGCCTGCTTGAAACTGGCTAAAGCCTCCGGATACTTCTCTTCAAAGTAATAACAGTTTCCACGCGAATTAAAGAATATATAGTTCTCATAATCGAGCCTCGGTTCCGGATTTCGTTCAGCCATGTCAAAATAATGATGAGCCTGAGGAAAATTGTGTAGGTCGGCATAAACCTGCGCCAATCCTGTATAGATACTGAACCTGATGCGCTCCGACCCCAACGAATCAACCAGCCATAAAGCACGCCTGTAATAACGTGAAGCACTGGCCAACTCTCCTTTTTGCCGATATTGGTCGGCCAGGTTGATGCACACATTTTCCAGTTCCGAACGATCATCGGACAACATCAGTGCATCATAAGCACGGTGCAGACAAGCGATGGCCGAGTCGCGCCGGGACAATGCCTGAAGCATGGCAAAACGATGATTCCAACACTGAGCCTCCAAAGCTTTATTATGGACATGCGCGCAACAGTAGCTTTCCACACGGGTATTCATCCGTAAAGCACTATCTACATAACCTTGCAAGAAAAGACAATATCCCGAAAAAAGTTCCAGCTTATAATAGGCCACACTATCGGTCAACCCCTTCTGAGCAGCTCTGAAACGTTGTTCCATATCAGCCGGATAAGTATAAATAGAATCGTAGCGACTAATGAGAAGCGAATCGACAGCATCACGTTGCCTTTCATACACCTTTTTCTGACGAGGCGCGCACGACAGCAACACACACAACAGCAAACATCCCCATACAGCCAGCCGACGGGCACAGCAAGGTCTTATAAATCTTATCATATTCAATTTATTTCACATCAAACTTACTCTCCAAATTAGCTCTCATCAAAGGGAGTTTCAATTTGCAAATATAATTTTTTTTAGGATTTTTAAAAATAGCGCTACGCTTTCAGAATTGCTTTTTAATGTCTATCCGGTCGAAAAACAAGTATATCCGGTCATTAATCAGTCCTGGGCATCTCTTAACAAACAAACGGTCATCAAACTTATAGTGAATCAATAAGGTCTATGATGTCTGTTTAATGACGTCCAGACTGCATTCAAACTCCCTGTTGACAGCTGTTACCCCCTCACCTTATGACAATCCACATCCAGCTCGACAGGAGTCCACTACCAAGACTATCGGAGTTAACTACTTTACTGATAAAACAAAATTGATATCAACTGAGTATTTCACCTTTACCTTATCCCGGAAAACAGGGATAGAGTGAACAGAGTGAGGTTAATTTAAATTAAAAGTCTGCTTATCAAAGTCATAACCGATAAAATAATGATATTTTTGTTAGGTAGAAAAAATCGGAAACGCATCATTACCCGATGCGTCTGCCTATACAGCCTTGGTCTGCTAACTTTTTGAACAACTATATAAACACACTCATTATGGCTATCATAGATGCTCCCGTATGGCGCCAAAACGGCCAAAAGATATTTGCCTATAAATATCCCAACATCAACCTGTCGTCCAAAACACAACTGAACGTAGGCATGTCGCAAGAGGCTCTGCTCTTTATCAACGGCGAATTGAAACAAAAATACAGTACCGGCAAACACACGCTGGATACTGCCAACATTCCCATCTTGCGTAAACTCTTCGGTTTGCCCTTTGGCGGGCAAAATCCATTTTTGGCCGAAGTGTGGTACATCAACAAAGCCGACCTGCTGAACATCAGTACACAGACAGACATGTTCACCGTGGCCGACCCACGATACCCTAACGGACTGCCATTGGTAGCCGATGTGACTTATGGTTTGAAAGTTGCCGAAAGCGAACCTTTTCTATTGAAACTGGTCAACGAAGAGTCGCCCCTCTACGACACGTCCATTGAAGAACGCTTCAACGGACGCTTCATACGTGAAGTGACCACCCGCATAGCCACCCTGGCCGACCAGAACGGCTACGACCTGCCTTCACTGAACGCCCGCCGCTCGCGCATCTCGGAAGAACTGGCTGCACTGCTTTCTCCTTTTATTGAAAGTTACGGACTGACTTTCACCGATTTCAACCTGCGTAGCCTCAGCATTGACACCAGCAACGAGGCACGCCAGATAACCAGCGGATTTGGCTACGACCCACAAACCTACCAACAAGCTCGCATGCTCGACATACAAGAAAAAGCCATGAATAACATTTCAAACGGCGACGGCGGACTGTTGGGCGCCATGCTGGCCATGAGCATGATGAATAATTCGGCACCGGCTGCCCCCGACCCGGCCACCATCCAACCGCGCCAACCGGCTGCCAACCGACCTGAGACTGCTCCGCGCAAGGAAGAGAACAAGCCCGAAACACACTATGTCTACTGCTCCAACTGCGGCAAGAAATACACATCCGACGTCAGGTTTTGCCCCTACTGTGGAGACGAATACTGGCCCTGTCCCAAGTGTGGCGCCGACAACGACCGCAAAAACAAGCGCTGCGTCAGCTGCGGCACCGTACTTATACCTGAGCAGCAGGTGAAATGCCCCAACTGCGGCACGCTCTGCCCCGACGATGCCCAGTTCTGTCCGCAATGCGGACATCCGCTGAAGCAGGCCGACACCTGCCGCCAATGCGGAGCACCGCTCAACGGTGCACGTTTCTGCCCACAGTGTGGCACACAAAATAAGTTCTGACCCTTTGTCCTCTCCTGCATCACTATGCTGGAGAGGCATTCTCTTTTCTATTTCCTATTTCATTGCCATAACCATCTAAATACACCAACACACCATGTACAACTTATTCAAATATATATTGATCATTCTCAGTGAATGTCTGCTAATTGCAGTACTCTACGTGCTGTTTTTCCAGACAAGCCCTGAATTGTTTGCGCTCAACACTGCAGCATTAACATGTGCCTACTTGGCCAACATATTTGGCTACCCGTCTTTCACCCGCCATTCCGACACCGAGGAGAGCGAGAGTGCAGGCTATGGTATCTCCTGGTTGGGCATTTGGCTCTATACGGCTGTGGTCATCATATCGGTTGCCGTGTTTTACTGGCTCAACGTACCACTCATCTGGCAGATATTGGCTCAGTGTCTTTGGCTGCTGCTACTGCTCACCTCTATCTACTTTGGCGGTATGGCATCGCGCCATGCCGGGCACTTGGAACATCAGCACCGAGCCGAAACCTCTCACATAGCACTGCTGAAAGACCGTGCACACATGCTGCAAGCCTCGCTTCCTGCCAACATGGACGATGCAACACGCAAGTCACTGACCGAAGTGGTCGAACGTACCGGCTATCTCACTGCCAGCCGCTCACTCTTGGCCGCTACGCTGGAACAGGAAATTCTTGATTTGCTTACCAATATGGAACGCCTGCTGGAACAACCCGGTAGCCCCGACGTAAACAGGCAACTTACAGAACTGGCCCAACGCTGCACACTAGTTTTGAAAAAACGTATGGCGCTACCATACTGACAGTCAGACATACAGCCCAAAGGCAACATTTCCATACCTTATTATTTTATTCACTTTA
>ENA-UONS01000853-UONS01000853.1-human-gut-metagenome-genome-assembly--contig:-CS19-NODE-853-length-32193-cov-22.743730_pt1 | contig 32193 bp, 25 predicted proteins | sample MGYA00242458_ERZ724005 | MGnify/ENA metagenome assembly ERZ724005
AAATATTTGTTCATTTTATAGTGGTTTTCCGTGACAAGAAAAATACAAATCCATATCCTTTTCCTAAAACCGGAAAGCACAGCCGGACAACCGCCCCACTGTGCTTTCTCTTATCAGGAACTCCTGTCGGAGTCATTCATCCCATCAGTTCATGGCATTCACGCCCAATGCGCCGGCAATGGCCGACAGGACGGCGATGGCCACTTTCAAGATTGTATCCCAAATGTTTTTGTTGATTTTCATGTCGTTGTCGTGTTTTGAAATTTAATGATTACTGAATAATGTAAGAAGTTAACAGGAAGTCAGAGGAAGTTATCTAAGGTGTGTCAAAACAAAAGTATCTGAAGCTCTCCTCCTTCTGGAAGGAGGAGTACCCAAAGGGGGAGGTGGTAGGTAAAAACATAAAGTATTGATATACAAGCTATCGCGAAGGCCTACCACCCCGCCTGATAGGCGCCCCTCCTTCCAGAAGGAGGGGAATCAGATACCATCACTTAGTTTTGACACACCCTCTGGGAGTTAGTGACCAATGGATAGCCAATGGTTTACAAAGTATCAGTTTACCACCAACCACTTATCACTTACCACTCACCGCTGACCTGCTTATCCCATACCTCCGCCCGGCTCCTCAGTGTCCGGCTCGGTGGTGCCAGCCGCCGTCTTGTCGTAGCGGGTGAACTTGGCACCGGTCACCAGCGACCGGGTAGCCACCGTGCGGTCCGACTTGCGGGTGGAACAAGGAGTGAAGCAAACACAGAGCTGGCTCTGCATGGCGCTCACCTCGTCGAGGGTCTTTGCCCCCTTGCCCCTAGAGCGCAACGTGGGACGGAAGGTGCCGAAGCCATCCAGCGTGACGCTCTCCGACGCCTGCAAGTGGCGTGTGGCCACGATTATCAGGTTGTCTATCACGTTCTTCGTGTCGCCCTTGGTCAACGACGACAACTCGGCAATCTCTGCCGCAATGAGGTCGGTACCTACGTTACCGGTCAGCATGACGCGGGGATAAAACAACTTCTGTCCTTCCTTGTCTGCAATCTGCGATTGAAATCCTTTAAATACAACTGCCATAATAGTTTTAGATTTTGATTAGTTAGAAGAATTAATTTGCCGTGTGTGTATTAAGCTTAATCACAATGCAAATATAATGTTTATTTTGTGAACTATAAAGCGTTTTCAGCTTATTTTTAACCAGAAAACAGAAAATATTTTGTGCGTGAATTCACGATATTGACAATCAGTATTAAAACTATGTAGAATAATTTTAGATTTGCCTGTATAAGGCAAGCGAGAAGTGAATTCTTTAGACGCGGATGAGGCGGATTGTGCGAATTAGACAATAAAAAAATCCGCTCACCCCGCACTATCCGCGTATAGAAAACAGGTATATATGGCAAAAGCATTTTGATACACCCCAAGTTTAGCGAGCTGCTTCCGATCTGTCATTCTGAGCGTTAGCGAAGAATCTCACGTCTTCAAACCTGTGTGAATACTAGATGTTTCACTTCGTTCAACATGACCTTGCCGTACGAACCTCAAAATGAATCCGCCAAATCCGCTCCATCCGCGTCTAAAAATTCACCCTCCCAAAAAACACTACCTGCACAGCGACAACAAATAGTGCCCCGGCTGCTTGATTTTGCCGTGGCTGTCGCGCAGCGCAAAGAATCCCCGCCACAGCGGATGGCCGATGACCCCGAAGTTGCTCTTCAGGATGATGGCATACTGCTCCTGCGGCGGAATGCGGAACTGCCTGAGGTTGAGCAACAAGCCGTCGTAGTTGCGCTTCATGCCGTCGGCCGGAGGCGTCAGGGCGGCCACGTCGGCATCGGTCCACTCACGCCGGGTCGAGGTGCGGGCTGTCGACGGACGACGAGGCACTGTTCCGGTCGCCGCCGGAGCCGCCGCCACGCTGCCACTGCCGGAAGCCGTCGCCCCGCCACCGGCATCCGCCATGCCGTCTCCCGGCCGGGACTCACAACCACCAACGACACCCTCCTCCTCCGCGGACTTCCGGTCCGCGTCCTCAGTGCCCCCGCCGGGGGAACTCTGAGGGAGGGGGTATGCTGTGCTATTCTGTGCTATGCTATGTGGTCTGGATGTAGCATTTTTGCCCCGAAATGTTACATTATGACCCGTTGAAGCACCCTTATTGTCTACATCATCCGTAGCCGCCTCCTTTCTATCACCGGCTTCATCATCCTGACTACCAGTCTGTTCACTCGCCTCTTCCTCCGTCAGCAGATTATAAGCCGGGGCAATGGCCACCGACTTGCGCCGACGCGTGCTGAAAAGGTACTGCCGCTGAATCTCGACCGACGTCAGCACCGACGCCTCGCGAAACAGACGCGCGTCGAAGAAGCCATACTCCACCGCCAGCCCCAGGATGCGCGCCACATCCTCAGCCGACGTCTGATAGAAGCAAGCCGACAGGTCGTCGTAAAACAATTCGTCCACCCGCACGTAGTATCCGTTGCCGTAAGCCTCGGCAATGGCGGCCAGGATGACCACCGCCGCACGGTCGCCCTCGCGCTTCATGATGCGGCGCATCAGCCTGTCCTGCATGTAACCTGTGTCTACCGGGAAATAATCGAGTCCCGCTTTCTTAATCTTAGCCATAATCTTTTGTTTTTATTTGTGTTTGTAATTTTATTTGGAGGAGTTAGAGGAAGTTAAAGGGAGTTAGAAGGAGTTAGAGCCAATAGATTGCTAATGAACAACTAAGTACTAACCACTTATCACTAACCGCTTACCAATTACCGCTAACCGCTGACAACCGTCCGATACCAGTTAACTCTTTCGCCGTTAGCAGTACACTGCTAACGTGATAGTAGTACACTGCCAGTACGATAGCAGTTAACTACTTATGTACAACCACTCCACTACTTTCCAGCCTCACTCACCTTCTTTCGTCTTCTCTGCACTGTGTTTTTCATCCGAAACGTGTACTGTTTGCCTGCAAATATACAATAATTTTCAGAAAGCAAACTATCAGGCATGATTTTTATTTTTCAGAGCAACCAAAAACTAATAAAAGAGGATATACGGAACAAATAATGAAAACTAAAGGCAGAATAAGGAGAAACAAGACGGAATCATACCAATACATAATGTGAATGAACCGTAGCAATACTATCTTGATAAAACCAAGGTTGTCGGAAATAAGCCATCGGACTATTCTCCGGTGTAAAACGGGATGCAGTCCGACAATGCCTGATACAGAATTCGCCAAAATCAAGTCTGAAAACTACGTTTTTCGTTTGCCTCTGCACTCACCTTTCCGTATATTTGGAGAATATAGGATGCAGCTCGGCATAAAAAATCAAGCAAGCTTGTTTCTTCTGCACTCGCCTTTCGCTATATTTGGAGAATACAGGAGTCGGTTCGGCAAAGTCAATCTGAAAACTTCGTTTTCGTTTGCCTCTGCTCTCACCTTTCGCTATATTTGCATTATCACTAATACATAAAAACGTCATGAAAACACTATTCTCCTTTCTACTGCTCCTGTGTCCCCTGTGGCTGGGTGCACAAAGCGTCAGTTTCAAGAATATCTGGCTGGAGCACAACGTCAATTCGAACGGAACAACCGGCATGAAAGTACATGTACATATTGAGATAAGCGGCACGAAGGACAAGCCATGCAAGGCCATTGCCTACTTCGAGCATCCGAAGGGAACGGGTGTGAAAGACAGGAATGAGAGGTACTGCACCACGAACGGCATGGTATCCGCATCACAAAAATTCACCCCGCCATATGAAAACACCACCTATGAAAACATCGCCATATTCATTCCCAACGACGAGCTGCACCTTTATCCCGGCAAGCAGACCTATTATGTCTATGTAGGCGTCTGGGATAATAGTACGAGCCAGTTTCTAGGGTTCAGCGATTATGCCACCTTCTCGGGCACTGGCTCCAGCAACCAGCAGGCAGAGGAAGGAGGCTCGACAGCCTTCCCCGACGGACAGCATTTCTACTACCAGATGGGCAATGCGGTCGACTTGCTCCACATTGACTTCTACACGGACAAGACCGACGGCGACAGGCTGTGCCACGTCATGCAGAACGGTGTGCTGACCTTCTATGAAATGACCGGAGTATCTTCCAACGGAATAGAGTTCCGCGGCGTGCAGTTCAAGCCCGAATACAAGATGGTGAGCTATGCATGGAGCCCCTTTCCCGTTTCACAGCTGACGGGCCGCATACTCAACGTCGACACCGGGCACCGCATGACCGTGGCACCGGGATATGGGCGCGTCACCCTCAACGGCAGGACCTACGACCGCCCCCTCAGCCGCGAGGCCTACAACCGCATCTACGACCAAGTGTTTGGCAACGGTACGTCAGTGCCCGTGACCGGCGGTGCAGGCGGCAGCGTGAGTGCCCCCAGCGGCCAGGTGCAGTCGGGCATGTCGGCCTCGTACTACCAGGAAACGTACGACCGCTGGGCACGCGTGGCCGAGTCGGCCTACCGCAGCCTGACGGCTACCGGCATCTCCGTACACAATCGGAAGACCGACGAACATGCAGGCAGCGCGGCAGGCACCTGGCAGGGCTCCAACTATGCCGGCATGAAGTCCGAGCTGAGACAGGCGCAGAACGCCATGCGCGACGTACGCAACGAGGCACAGCGCAACGGCATCACCATCCGACAGTCGACGTGGGAGACGGCAACCGTGAGCTACTGATTAAAAAGGAGGTGAAAGAGTGAAAGGCAAAAAACTCCGCACATGTACGCAGTAAAGAGTTACTGGTGCATGTGCGGAAAGTTAACAGATAGATAGGAAAAAACTTCTCTTCACACCAATGGGGAAGAGTATACGTAAAGCTTTATACGAGCCCCTGCATTAGGAACCTGCGCAGATTTCTCTGAGTTCATCCTGCATGTTACCTATCTGCGACAACAGCTTGTAGAACACATACTTGAACTGCTCGGCATCGGTCAGGTACATTTCACCCCGCATGCTATAACTACTGTCGTAGCAGATAAGCTTAACACCTTTGTAGAAATTGACTTCATTCTGGGCGTTGAGCACTTTCTGTCTGGTATAGGTCTCACCATAGGTGTAATCGAGCTGCAAGACCACGTACATGGGTGAAGTATCGGCATCGCTGACGCAGACATAGTAGATTTTGCCTTCGTACTTGAACTTGATGTCCTGGTCCTTGTCCAGCTCGGGCACAAACCCCTCCACACGGAGGAAGGACATGATTTCATTTTGCATTCTTTTCTGTTCGGGGGTGTAGTCCTTGCTCCAGGCCGACAAACCGGCCAGCATCAGAAGGGCCATCAGTAAAAATCGTTTCATAGCGCTTGATATTAATGGTTTGTAATGTATTAATTTAAATTTCTGAGGTAGTAAAGTATTATCAGCCGCTCGGTTGATAATACTTTACCTCTTTTACTTACTTGCGGACTGAAAGTAATGTATGCTTCCTTATCGCTCTACCCTGTAAAGGACACGTCCCTTGCTGTCGTAGAGTACTCCTTCGATATCGACAGACGAAGGCAGTTTCTCGGACTTCATCTTGTCGACAAACATTTCCACTGCAGCCGAATAGGCTGACATGTCACTTGCCGAAATCTCATACTTCGACCTGGGCAGCTTGAATATCAGCTGGCAGCCGTCGGCTCCGGTTACCTTGAACGACTGGATGATGAGTCCCTTGGCCTCATCGCCCAGGTCGAGCGGCAGTTCGTTATTCAGCTCGGCCACCATCTGCTTCCAGTTGCCCTGGCTCCCCGACGAAGCGGGAGCAGATGTTACGGGAGTGGAAACCTGCTGTTCTACGTTGACCCAGTCAGAGCCGTTCCAGCGTTGTGCTATCAGCAGTGCACCCGAAGCTGTATAAGCCTTGCGCGTCATGATTTGTCCATCTGCATTGTAGGTGAAATCTATGCGCTGGTAGCCCGCGTTGCAGTTTGTGGGCCGACCTTGGCTGTCGAAGCAGGCCATGCGCAGCAGTTGACGCTTGTTGTTATACTCGTTGGTTTCGCGGTGGTAGCCATAGAGTCCGTTGGAAGGAGTTCCGTCAGCATTGAAATAAGCCATTTCGGTGCGGTCACCAGCCGAGTTGTAGGCCATTTTCAGTTTATGGCAGCCTACATCCTTGGAGTTGGTAGGCCGGTCTTTACTGTCGAAGTAGGATTCTTCTATGACGTTGCCCCTGAGGTTGAAGACGCTGCGCTTGATACACCAGCCACTGTTCGGGTTGTTAATGAGGTTGCCCTTGCCGTCACCCGATGCCACATAGTTCATGTTGCCCCACTGGTCGTATCCGCAGAAACCTTCGGGCACCATTACTTTGGGATCGGTGGGCTTGCCGTCGATGCCGAAGAAGGACTGCTTGACAACGCGGTTCTGCGCGTCGTACTCGCGTGTGGTGCTGGCCCATCCTTCCTTGCAGGCCACGGGCTTTTCATTGGTATCGAAATAGGCAGTACGCACAATGTTTCCACGTTTGTCATACTCGTTACGTTCGATAGCATAGCGGTCGTCACTATAAGTTGCCAACTTGCCGGCTGTGTTGTAGTAGCGATTTTCAACCAGCTGGTTGCGGCTGTTGTAGGCACCTACCCATTTGTGGTAGTTCAGTGAATTGACGGCGGGCTTGTTGTTGCGGTCGAAAAGGCTGGCTTCCGTCCGGTTGTCGCGCTCATCGTACTTGTAGCGTATCAGCAGTCTGCCTTTGGCCAACTGTCCGTCTACACCAATCTCTTTATTCTCCAGCAGATTTCCACGTTCGTCGTAGATGTTGTCTTCACCCGCTTTACCGTCTTCTATTACCGGTTTGCCACTCAGGTCGTAGTTGCGGGTATGTATCTGGTCGCCTCGATCGTTGTATTCGGCTGTCCAGCGATAAACTCCCGCATTGTTTTCGCAAGGTTCGCCCTTATCATTGAAGTAGCACATTTCCACCATATTTCCGTTTTCGTCATAGACATTGGTCCATCCGGCATATCCTCCTTCTTGCATGAGGGGTGTTTTTCCGTCTTCTTCGCAGAAAGTAAGTTTGGTGCGGTTGCCTCTGACGTCGAATTCCTGTCTCCAGGCAGCATATCCGTCGAGACACATAGCCGGTTTCAGGTCTGCATCGAGGCAGATGAGTGCTTCGGTGAGGCCTTTTTCGTTGACTTCCAGCTTGTATCCAGCAGTTCCATCCTTGCGCAGGGCCGGTTTGCCATCCACGTCATATACAATGTCTTCAATCTGTATGCCCAGGGCATTGTATTTTCTTACGATACGTGAGTATCCTGCTGACAACATTATCGGCTTTCCTTCCGTATCAAAGAATTGCAGATCCAATCCATTGCCATGTTCGTCGTTCTTGACAACAAGAGTCGCGTATCCTTCGGACGAGAAGCAAGGTTTACCGTCAGCATCGAGGTTAGTCAATTTCTTCATGTATCCATTCTCGTCGTATTCGCAGCGACTTCCGACGGTTCCGTCTGAACCATAGCAAGTCTTGCCGTCGAGTCCGAAATTAGTCTGTTCGATGCGGTCGCCCTGTTCGTTGTATTTATATGCAAAGCCAGCCGACTTGGTATCGCTGCGCATGACGAGTTCGCCCTGTTCGTTGACGTAGCTTTCCTTGATGCGATTGCCGTACTTGTCGTATTCCAGCTTGACAACAGGTACTCCGCTGGCATCGGTGCTGGGTTCGCCATCCACGGTATAGTAGGCAGTTTCTATCCAGTCGTCGTTGTCGGCAAAAGCATGACGCTTGATGCCCAAACCACCTTGAGTGGCCTTGGGTTGACCGTCATAGCCCAGGTAGCGTTCCTCGATGACGCGGCCTTTATCGTCGTGCTTAAAGGCACGGGCAAAGATACCTTCCATGTCACCCACTTTTACGTTGTAGACACCGGCATACTCCAGCTTCGTGACGTAGCCTTCGTCGTCGTAAGTCAGCAGATAACGAGAAATACGCCCTTTATTGCTTTCGCTGCTGTTCTCAAAGGGGTCCTTGAGGAAGCCTAGCGTGTTGGCATTGAGCACGAACTCGGTGCCATTCTCATCGTCGTACTGGAAGATGACAGTGTTGAGCTTGTCGTTGTAGGCCTTCTTGTAGAGCACACGGCCCGAACGGTCGAGTATCTTGACGTAGGTCAGCTTGCCGTCGTCACCATAGTAGAACTGCATGTCGCTGGAGCGCTCCATGTGTTCGGAATCGTGGTGGTCGGTTATTTTGCCGTGACCGTTGACCAGCGTCATGCGGCGCAACTTGCGCTGCTGGTACTCGAAGCGGTAAGTGGAGTTGCGGTGTTCCATGTCGTCGGTGCTCAGCTTGCCGATACCCTGAGGTACGCCCCACTGCTCAACATAGTCCTTATAATAACGAATCTTCACCCGGTTGTAGTCCCACCACCACAGGGCGCCACCTAGCACCACGACGGCGGCCAATGCGGCGGCTATCCATACGCCACGGGCTACCTTGGGCGGATAGACCACGTTGTGCAGGGCCTTCTTGAACTCGGCACACGACTGATAGCGGTCTTCTCGGTTCTTGGCCGTAGCCTTGTCCACCACCTTCTGCATCTTGTCGGAGATGTACTTGTAGAAGGTTTGCAGGCGGGGCAGAGGTTCGTTGACCACGCGTTCGTTTATCTCGTGCTCGTTCAAGGTAGTAGTGTCGTAGGGCGCACGTCCGGTCAGCATCTGGTGGAGCACTACGCCCAGGGCATAGATATCGGAGCGTTCGTCCAGATGTTCACCCTTCACCTGTTCGGGGCTCATGTACGAGGGAGTTCCCATGACCATGTTGTCGGAGTCAGCCATATCGCGCTTGACGATGGTGGCGATACCGAAGTCTAGAATCTTGGGCTGTCCGTCTTCGCCAATGACAATGTTGGCAGGCTTGATGTCGCGGTGGATGATGCACATGTCCTTGCGTCCGTGATGCGCATACTCCACAGCATCTAGTATGGGCTCGAAGAGAGGACAGATGCGGCTCTCGACAATGAGGCCGGACACTTCCTTGATGTAGCGGTCCAGTGTCAGACCCTCGGCATACTCCATGATGAGGTAGATGTTGCCTTCCTCATCAATGTGGTAGTCCAGAAAGTGGACAATGTTGGGATGATTGAGACTGGCCAGGTGTTCGGCTTCTTCCTTCAGTTTCTCACGGGTGAAGTCATTCACCATATCTTTGTTGATGACCTTGATGGCCACCTTCTGTTGCTTGATATATTTGTGCTCGGCCAAATATACGCTTCCCATTCCTCCCTGACCAATGAGGGAGATGATGGTATAGTTCAATACTTCTTTTCCTATCATATTCTGTTGCGTATCTCTGTATTAAAACAAGGTTGATGCTAGCCTATGCCATGGAGGCAAAGGTAACAATGAGGTTGACGCCGAAGCCCACCCAGGCCCAAGTGGCCACCTGCGAAGCACGGCGAGGCGTTTCGTCTTTCCAAACGAAGTAGAGTATCCAGCCTACCAGCGGAATGAGGAATGCCAGAATGGCCCAACCCACGCCTAACTCGTCGGGTTTATAGTAGCGAGGTGGAGGAGGTGGAAGGGGGTCATAGTTGTTTGACGGGCGGTAAGGCTGTGTAACTCCACCGGGAGTAATCTCTGTACGCCCTTGGTCGCCGCCATGCAGAGGCAGCAGTTGCTGCACCTGATTCCAGGGCAGGGGGACGCGGTTGGCCAGCATGATGCGTGTGCCGGGAGCCACAATGACTTTATCGTTGAGTATGATACGCCCGCCAATGGCCGAGCCGTTGGAGCTGACATCGCGGTACACATACTGTCCGCCTACCAGACTGATTTCGGCATGCAGCCTGCTTACGCCGCTGTCTGCTATTACAATGTCGCAATCGCGACTTCTACCTACTGTTATTGTTCTCATAATGCCATTAAGATTCTCAAGATGATTCCTACTGCAAAACCTCCCCATCCGCAGAAGGAGGCTGTACGTGCCCTGCGGGGCGTCTCTTTATGCCATACGGCCCACAATATCCAGCCCACAATGGGGAACAGGAAGGAGACGATAGCAAGACCAGCCGAAAGGCTGGGGTCGGTGACCGTAGGCGGCTGATAGACACCGGGGCCGGTGTTGCCGCCCGGTTCGTCGTCTCCGGGAGGTGGAGGTGGCGGCGGAGGAGGTGTGCCGCCTCCCCGTTTCCGGTCAAGCGCCATCTTCACTTCACCCCAATCGAGCTTACAGTCGGGGCGTCCGGAAAGAAGGATTTCGGGCAAAGAAAACGCAAATCCATAATCACTCTCCGACTCAAAGCGACAGCTGGCATGATAAAGGCGACGTCCATTTACACTGGTACCGTTGGTGCTATGGTCGACAAACTCCAACTCCCAGTCATCTATAGGTGCTGTTCCCTGCGGCCATGCACGCAGCGTGGCATGTTTGCCGCTGACATATTGCGAAGGCACCACGATGTCGCATGAAGGACTGCGACCGATAGTAAGCTCAATCAAACCATCATCAGGCATGACCTTGGTCTTTCCGTTATTATTGTCTGCATAACCATTAACCGTCGTAGAACCTGCCAGTAAGGCATTCTTAAACTCCTCGGCCGTCTGATAGCGGCGCAGCATATTCTTGTCCATGGCTTTCATGATGACTTGCTGCAGTCTGTCAGACAGCTGCGGATTGAGGGCGCGCGGCATGACAACGGGATTCTTGAGGATGGCACACACCGTTTCGTAGCTGTTGGCACCTTTCTTCACGGCATGCTGACCCGTCACCATGTAGTAGAGCAGGCAGCCCAGCGAGTAGATGTCGGTGCGATAGTCAATGCTGTCGCCCTGCGCCTGCTCGGGACTCATGTAACCGTCGGTACCGATGACGTAGCCTATGGTCTTGCCCGTATGCGTGCGGGCATCTTTGGCCACACCGAAGTCGATGACGCAGATGCTGCCGTCGGGCCGGAGCATGATGTTCGAGGGCTTTATGTCGCGATGGATACACTTCTTGCGATGCACATAGGCCATGGCGTCAAGTATCTTAGCCATCAGTTCCACGGCCTCGGCCTCCCGATAGTGTCCGTAGTTGCTTACGTGGTGTTCCACCGTCTCACCCTCTACGAACTCCATGGGCAGGTACATGTTGCCCTGCACGTCGGAGAAAGGCTCGCCCATAATCTTCACCACCGACGGATGGTTCATCTGCTCCAGCGCATGAGCCTCGGCCGTGAAGAAGTCGCGAAACTCAGGATAGGCAGTCACCTTGTTACTCATCATCTTGATGGCAACACGCTGACCCGACGAACTGCGCCCTTCGTAGACGCAACCCATGCCACCCTGGCCTATGACCTTGATTAATTCGTAGTCGTTCATAGTTGTCTGTTATTTATAGTTTGCACGCAGTGGCCGGTCGTGTCAGACCTGCTGGGTAGGAATGGTAGAGGTTGCCGGTTTTTCCGAAGGTTGACCAGCCGGTGTACCTGCCGGTTTCTCGGCAGGAGCTTCACCTCCCTTGTCTCCGTCCTGTCCTGCCGGCTTTTCCTCTTCACCTTTGGGAGTCTGGCTCTTGTCTTCTACCTCCTTGTCGTTGCTTCCTCTGAATATTTCCTTGATGCTTTTGCCTTTGCCGGGAACTACCTCGGGAGTTCCTCCAGAGCTTTTCTTGCCGGATTGTGCACCAGGAGCATCGCCGCCCGCAGCAATCTTGCTACCACCCTTCACGGGCACCTTGATGTCGTAAACCGTAGTAGAGTCGGCCAGGCTGAAGCGGAGAGTATCGCCCACAAACTTGTCCTTGAAAACGAGGATTTTCCCGTTGTCGACCTGCACCTGCTTATCGCACTTCAGCGAATCGGGACTCAGTGCACGTGCCAACGTGCGCAACCGTCCTTCGCCCCGCACAAATGCCGTTTCGTCCTCTCCATATTCTATGCGCAGAATCTCCATGTTCTTCTTGAACTCCACGTCGGTCAGCACACAGTCTTCATGAGTACGCGGCTTGACCGTCTGCTCCTGCCGGGTCTGTTCTTCCTTGTTCTCCTGCTTCTGTTCGGCAGCGGCATCATCGCCCTTACCTCCTTTGAGGAAGTAGAATCCGGCACCGGCCACCAGACAGCAGGCCAGCACAATGGCTGCTATGATTTTCCCTTTGGACGATGAAGCTCCCTGCCGCGGTGTGTCCTGTTCGCCCGGCGTCAGCGAGAATTCCACCAGCTGCACCGTGATATTGTCCAGTCCGCCGTTCTCCTTGGCCCGCTCCACCAGCTGGTCGGCCCGCTGCTGCGAGGTCATCTCCTGCTGGCGGCTGACGATGCGCTCAATGTCGCGCTCGCTCACCATGCCGGTCAGTCCGTCCGAGCAAAGCAGGAAGCAGTCGCCCGCCTCGGGGGCTATGGCATCTTTGGCCACGGTGGCCGGCTTCATGTCAGGCAGTCCCAGGGCGTTGGTGATTTCGTTCTTGCGCGGATGGCGTTCGGCTTCTTCCTCGGTCAGTTTCTGCATGTCGACCAGCATCTGCACGTACGAATCGTCGCGCGTCAGCCTCTTGATGATACGGTTGCGGATGAGGTAGATGCGACTGTCGCCCACGTGTCCTCTGTATACCAGTCCGTCTCTTATCAGCAGCAGCACACAGGTAGACCCCATGCCCGACAGTTCGGGCTTTGCAGCCGCCTGGCGCAGGATGGCCGCATTGGCCTCGTCGATGGCACACCTGATGGCCTCGTACGGGCTTTCGATGAACGCGCTGTCCAGAAACGCATGTATGGCCTCCACCGCAATGTGCGAGGCCGTGGCTCCGCCCACATGGCCGCCCATACCGTCGCACACCACTGCCACCCGGCCGTTCACCGTGTCAAAGTGTCCCATGTGGTCCTCGTTGGCAGGCCGCTTGCAGCCCACGTCGGTGCGCTCCACGATGTGGCAGTAACTATATTTGTCCGATTGTTCCATGTCCTTTTTTTGTTAATGGTTAGTGGTAAATGATGAATGGTTAATGGGGGGAGATTACTGGGGGATGGCCAGGAAGACGAACTTCGTGCCGCCCACCACAATGACGTCATTGGTCCTTATCTGCACGCGCTCGCTGACGAACGAACCGTTGATGTAAGTTCCGTTTGACGAATCGAGGTCGGTAGCCCAGAACACGTCTTCAGCGTCGCGGTAGAGAATGCGCAGGTGCTCGGACGACATATTGCTGTCGCTAGGCACCGGAATGTCTACCGCCGGCGAACGACCGATGACGTTGCGGCCTTCGTAAATCTTGAATACTTCGCCCAGCGGATTGGTGCTGTAAGTCACCAGCACGCCCACTACGCGGCGTCCGCCTCCTACCGGCGACATGCCTGTCTTGTCGCCCACGCGGCGAATCACCGTGGCACCGCCACCCATGGGCGGAACGTTGATGCCGCCACCATTGTCGTTAATCAGTTCCGTCTTCTTCAAGTCGGTTTCTTCACCTATCACTTTGGTATGTCCGCCTTCATCGCTGAAGGAAGAGGTAGGGTTCACATGCGTCTTGCTTTCCTGCGAAGGGCAGAATGGGCAGTTATCACCATAAATATTCGATTCGTACTGATGTCCGTTTACACAAGTTCTTTTAGCCATAATAGTATGTTTTAAGTTTTAAGTTTTAAGTTCTAAGTTTTAAGTTTTGGGTTTTGAGTTTCTGAATAGTGGAGCGTTCACTTCAGCAGCGACACCGCCTTCTGAGGCTGTACGGCCTGGTTGTAGCCCTGCGAAAGGCCCAGGTAGCCCGACACGATGACACCGGCAAAGCGTCCGCGGTCGTCGAACACCGGTGAGCCGCTGGCACCCTGATGAATGGTGATGTTGTGGCCATACTGATATTCGCCACGCTCCTGCGTCACTTCGCCACTCTGGTTGTTGGCCTCCAGCCCCACTTCCGTGCCGCCCAGCAGGAAGGCCTGCGGGAAGCCGATGGTGTAGATGCGCTTGCCGGGTTTCAGCTCGTCCATGGTGGCAATGTCGTTCAGGTCCACCAGGCGGTCCACTTCGGACGGCGTCACCTTGTTGTTGGTCTGGATAATGGCAATGTCAATCTTCTCGTCCGTGCTCACCTTGTAGATGGTGCAGGCAATGAGGTCGCTCTCCGAGCTGACGTGCGTGTCGTTCAGTGCAATGCCTGTATAGAGTACCTGATAGTTTACCTCCAGGTTGGCCGCCAGCCAGCGTGCTTCCTTGCTGTTGCCAAACTCGCTGAGCAGCATGTTCTGCAAGGCCGACTTTATTTTCTTTTCATTCTCGCGTTCCTCCTCCTCGGCGCCCACCACGTGGCGGTTGGTCATTATCTTGCCGTCCTTGGAGAAGAAGAAGCCCGTGCCCGACGAAACACCTACACCGTACGTAACGTCACCCTCGCTGTCCACGTTCAGGTAGTTCAGCTTGTCCACGCCCAGGTATTCGCCCAGCGTCTTGCCGTTGACCGTAGGCACATAGGCCGATTTCTGGTAAATCATGACCACCGACTTGCGATAAGTGGCATATACCTTCTCGGGCGACCACGAACGTCCGCCCAGCAGCCACCACAGGCCCACGCCGGCCACCAGCACTACCGCGGCTGCCACCAGCACCCACTTCAGACTGCTGTTGCCGCCACCGCCATTGCCGCCTCCGCCCGTATTGTCCTTAGACGGGAACACCTGCTCCCACTGCAAGGGATACTTGCGGGCAATGAGCACCGTGTCGCCCTTGCGCAGCGTCCGCGTGCTGATGCGCGCGCCGTTCACATAAGTACCATTGGTCGAATTGTTGTCCACCAGCACCACCTCGCCGTTGCTGCGACGGCACAGGTAGGCATGCTTGGACGATACGTCGTCGTAGTTCAGCCTGATTTGCACATCCACACCGCGACCTATGCTGCGGCGATCCACCACATCGGGCGGAAGCACGCCTCCTCCACCGCCATTGCCACCTGGTCCGCCCTGGCCAGCAGCCCTCTGCCAGTCAAAGTCCACATTGCCCAGTTTCACGCGGTCACCCGGTTTCAGCGTCACCGTACCCGTAGCACGCTTGTCGTTCACAAATGTTCCGTTGCTCGATTGACAGTCCTTGATGTCCACCGTGCCGTCAGTGTGCACGTAGAGCACCGCGTGGAGCGATGAAACCACCGGATTGTTCACTACCACGTTGTTGCTCGAGGCTCTTCCTACGTTTATAATTTTCATGTTTTCAGTTTGTTTAAGGTATTCTATTCTTTTATGTTTCAGATGGAAAATGAGCGAAGCTACATCGCCGGTCCGACGATGCGGACAGAAACAAGAGCATCCCCCAGAAAACTCCATACCACTTTAACAAAGATACAAATTGTACTCCCCCCTTCAAACGGACAAAATCGGTACAACCGTTTATCCGGCAATCTACTCGATATAAGCGGTCAAAAAAGAGGATTATCCGGTAAAAAAAGAAAAAGTAAACTCGCCATATTGCAGTGGCAGAAGCACTTTGACCTGGTGCAAGAGACGTACTATCGGTACTGTCTGGAACAGCCGCAAAAGCAGTGTACCCCCCGTTTGATAGCAGTACACTCCCAGCGCGATAGCAGTACACTCCCCAGCCGATAGCAGTACACTCCCAGCACGATAGCAATACACTCCCCGGTCAATAGCTGTTAAGACTTTCCACAGCAGGAACTGGGGCGAGGGAAAACATTTTCTGCCGCCCGGCAGGGAAATATCAGCCAAAAATAACTAACTTGGCCACGAAGCTGCTCCTGCATTCCGGCTACAGCTATAGCCAAGTCAGTAGCAACCAGAAAGTTATCACAATATTTCAGTTACAAACCAACAAGCATAAACCAACCCCAATATGGAAAAACAATTAGCCCGTGAACTGATAGAGTTCATTCACCAGAGTCCCACCAACTTCCACGCCGTGGCCAACGCCAGCCGAATGCTGGCCGCGCACGGCTTCCACCAGCTCTCGCAGGGCGAAGCCTGGCACATCGAGAAAGGCGGAAAATACTTCGTAACACAGAACCAGTCGGCGCTCTTTGCCTTCGAGGTAGGCACGGGCGAGGTGGCCGACGGCATGAAGCTGGTCTGCGCCCACTGCGACTCGCCCACCTTCCGCATCAAGCCCAACGCCGAGATGTCCGTGGCAGGCAAGTACTTGAAACTGAATACCGAGGTCTATGGCGGGCCCATCCTCTACACGTGGTTCGACCGACCGCTCTCCATGGCCGGCCGGGTGATGCTCCGCAGCCAGGACCCGTTGCGGCCCGAGTCGCGGCTGGTGAACTTCGACCGCCCGATGCTGGTCATTCCCCACCTGGCCATCCACTTCAACCGCGCGGTCAACGAGCAGGGCAACCCGCTGAGCAAGCAGAAGGACCTGCTGCCCGTGGTGGCCATGATAAACGATACGCTGGAGAAGGACAACTACCTGCTGCACCTCGTGGCCGCCGAACTGGGCGTACAGCCCGAGGATATTCTGGACTTCGACCTCACCCTCTACGAGTATGCCCCCGGCTGTCTGCTGGGCGCCAACGAGGAGTTCATCTCCTGCGGCAAGCTGGACGACCTGGCCATGGCCTATGCCGGACTGAGGGCGCTGCTCGACTCGCGTCCCAGTAGCCGCACCAAGGTACTGGCCCTGTTCGACAACGAAGAAGTGGGCAGCGGCACCAAGCAGGGCGCAGGCTCACCCGTGCTGCGCACCATCCTGAAGCGCATGGTCTACGGCTTGGGCGGCTCGGCCGAGGACTTCTTCCGCGCTGTGCACAACAGCTTCCTGATTTCGGCCGACATGGCGCATGCCCTCCACCCCAACTACGTGGAGCGTCACGACCCCACCAACCACCCCGTGCTGAACGGCGGACCGGTCATCAAGTTCAACGCCAACCAGAAGTACGTCACCGACGCCGACTCGGCTGCCGTCTTCACCACCGTCTGCCGCCTGGCGGGCGTGCCCTGCCAGCAGTTTGTCAACCACTCCGACATGGCCGGCGGCTCCACTCTGGGCCACGTCCTGCTGTCGCAGATGGAGATGCGCGGCGTAGACATCGGCAACCCCATGTGGGGCATGCACTCAGTGCGCGAAACGGCCGGCGTACAGGACCAGACCTACGTCACACGGGCGTTCACTACGTTCTATGAGCTTTGAAAATAAGTCATAAATATTATGAACATACCAATCTTATTAACACCATGAACACAGATCTTTCAATCTTTTATACGGTGGGTGATGAAGTAGTATGCCACGTGGGTGGACAAATCTTCCACCTGTCATTGAACGGATATACCGATGCAGTACCCGAATCGGATTTGCTGTCTACCGAAGACTTTCTACAGCAACATCTCAACCAGCTGAAAGCAGCCCAATACATCGTGGTGGCTTACCGGCAAGTGGCAGGAAACTACCGCACAGCCGTGGAAAGTATTGCACGGATATTGCCTGAAAGAATGAAGCACTGCCGTTTTGAAAAAGCACTCCATCTGGTAGCCATGGGTTGCCTGTATGCCGACATGGACGAAACAACTCTGATTGAATCTGATGATGAATATTGTCTGGTAGAAACAGGTGGTGACATCTACGAAATGCTGGAAACGGGTACTCTGCCACGCAAACAGGAATGTACAGCCGACTTGAGTTATCACTTCTCGGCCGAAAAATACCAACGATATCTATTGAAAGGAGCTGTAAAACTATTCCATTCTATCCTTCAACTTGACGACACCGTGTTCCTGTCGGCCTTTCCTTATGATGTATTGATAGGCTGCCGGCAGGGAGAAATGATAAGGGAGTGCGAACGCTACGTCGCGGCTGGAGCCACCATACCACTGAAAGCCTACGGCAAACGTCCTTTATATCCCGCCGAAGGACAATTGTTTGTCGAAACAGACGGATGGAAGATGAATATTCCTGTAGAGAAACTGTTCGGTTATTGCCCGCAGGAAGTGTCGGTCAGCATTGATATCGAACCTTCCGGAATTTTCAAACTGGAACTGAAAGAAGCAGGCAAGAAAGAAGAACACATCGTAGTACAGACCGAACTCATATAAACGAATGACCTGCTCCATAAGTCATTGGGAGAACAAACCATTGATATAAAAAAGAAAACGTCCCGCCCACTCTCTACTTCCTCGAACAGAAGACAGAGAACAGGGCGGGACGTGCTGTTTTACCTATTATTATAACGATGCTATGGCGTTATGTCTTACTTCAGACCGAAAGCCTCCTTCACGCGGTCAACGTAGTCCAGCTTCTCCCAGGTGAAGAGTTCTACGGTGACGTCTTTGTTGCCTTCGTAGCGGCTGCGGAAGTGCTTGGTGACAATCTGCGGCTGACGGCCCATGTGACCGTAGGCGGCAGTCTCCTGATAGATGGGGTTGCGCAGCTTCAGGCGGTCTTCGATGGCACGGGGGCGGAGGTCGAAGATTTCGTCAATCTTGCGGGCTATCTCGCCGTCGGTCATCTGCACGTGGCTGCGGCCGTAGGTGTTGACGTAGATGTTGATGGGGCGTGCCACACCGATGGCGTAGCTGACCTGTACCAGCATTTCGTCGGCCACGCCGGCGGCTACCAGGTTCTTGGCAATGTGGCGGGCGGCGTAGGCTGCCGAGCGGTCGACCTTCGAAGGGTCTTTGCCCGAGAAGGCACCACCACCGTGTGCTCCCTTGCCTCCGTAGGTGTCGACAATGATTTTGCGGCCGGTCAGCCCGGTGTCGCCGTGAGGGCCGCCGATGACGAACTTGCCCGTCGGGTTGACGTGGTAAGTGATGTTGTCGTTGAACAGGGCCAGCACCTGGGGTGCGTGAATGGAGGCAATGACGCGGGGCATCAGCGTGTTGATGACGTCGTGGCGGATGATGGCCAGCATCTCCTCATCGGCCTTCAGCTGGGCTGCCTCGGTGTCGTCGGCAGGCTGTATGAAGTCGTCGTGCTGGGTCGATACCACGATGGTGTCGATACGCACGGGCTTGCCGTTGTCGTCGTATTCAATGGTCACCTGGCTCTTTGAGTCGGGGCGCAGGTAGGTCATTTCCTTGCCTTCGCGGCGGATGTCGGCCAGCACTTGCAGGATGCGGTGTGCCAGGTCGAGCGACAGCGGCATGTAGTTTTCAGTCTCGTTGGTAGCATAGCCGAACATCATTCCCTGGTCGCCGGCGCCCTGGTCCATGGGGTCCTGGCGCTCCACACCGCGGTTGATGTCGGGGCTCTGCTCATGTATGGCGCTCAGCACGCCGCACGAGTTGCTCTCGAACATGTATTCACCCTTGGTGTAGCCAATCTTCTTGATAACCTCGCGGGCAATGAGTTGCAGGTCTACGTAGGCCTTTGTTTTTACTTCACCGGCCAGCACTACCTGTCCGGTAGTCACCAGCGTTTCGCAAGCTACTTTCGAACTGGGGTCATAAGCCAGCAGTTTGTCAAGCACAGCGTCCGATATTTGGTCGGCCACTTTGTCGGGGTGTCCCTCAGACACCGATTCGGATGTAAACAAGTATCCCATTTTACAATTAAGAATTAAAAATGAATAATTAAAAATTAAACACTTAAATGAATGGGGAATGGGATGAGTAGAGTGGGATGCCGGAACTTACTGGCCGGCGTTGTTCAGAAAAGTATGTGTTTTAGCATTTTTTTCTGTGGTTGCAAGCTACTCAAATCTTTCCACATTTGATTTTCGGGCGCAAAGGTAGGAAGTTTTTGCGGAAGTGCGCTATATAAGGGGGAGGATTAACACAGATTTAGGATGATTTTAGATTTATGATTTCAGATTTCAGAGTTATAATATATGATTTTAGATTTCAGATTTATGATTTATGAATGCTGGCCTCTGAAATCTGGAATCTAAACTCTGAAATCCAAATTCCTAACTCTGAACTCTAAATTCTAAAATCTGAAATCATAACTCATAAATCTAAAATCTGAACTCTTCTCACTCACCAAGCACCTGCCGGTAGAACGCCTCCACGTCGGCCCAGCGGTAGTAGGGGAAGCGGTCGGTAGCCAGGGGGATGTGGACCTCGCGCTCGTTGTGCAGAATCTTGACGAGTATGTCGTCTTCCTGCCCCTTCTTCGTGTTGCGGAAGAAGATGAGTTGCAGGTTGCCGGCCATGGGAACGACCTTGAAGTCGGTCCACAAGGTGTAGAGGCTGTCGGCGTCGGCGGTGGATACACCGAAGTTTTCTATCTGCATCAGCGCTACCAGCGGGATGACGTTGCCGTCGTGGCCGAAGCGCAGGGTGGCCGCCATTCCGCCGTTGGCAATGGCCTCGTCGGTGCTGTCCAGTATGTTCTTCAGGAGGGGCTTGGCGTTGTCGATGACCAGGTTGTGGCCGTCGGCATGGTTGGCGTTGCCTATGTAGAAGTGGTAGTTGAAGGTCTCCCACAGGGCAAACAGCTCGTCGGGCTCAAAGAGGTCGTAGAAGGAGAGGGGCGTCTCCATGTTCTGCATGTCGCTGGCTATCCAGTAGAGTCCCCACATCAGTTCGCCGGGGTTCACCTGCTTGCGTATGAAGTCGGCGTCGCTGAAGAGCGAGGCCACGAGGCGGTCGGGGCGGGTGCGCTCTTCCTTGAACTTGCGGTACTCTTCGGCGCAGGGGCCGTCGGTGAGCGAGGTAAAGCGGTTGGACTCCTCGGAATGGTAGTTCAGGTAGTCCATGTACTTCGGGCTGGCCTCGTAGGAGATGCGCAGGCCGGGGTTCAGCTCCTTGAGGCGGTCGCCAAAGGCGGCCATGCTCATGGCGCAGCGCAGCACCACGGTGGAGCGAGCCGAGATGGCGGGCGTGCCCTCGAAGACTTCGGGGAAGGAGCGGAACATGCGTTCGGCTATGCCGCGGTGCTGGCGAACACCCAGCGGACTCAGGTCGCCGCCGTGTCCTTCGGCTTCGGCCCACACCTGTTGCAGGCGGCCGTAGACGTCCTCGCCCAGGGGCGTGAGGGCGGCAGAGCGGTGGGCCGCGGCAAAGAGGTCGAGCACCCACTTGTAGTCGCGGTCGCCGATGAGGTAGCGCGAGCCGTGGCGGCCGTAGTGGCTGATGTAGAAGGGCTTATATTCCTTGGGCGCCGGGGTTTGGACAGGAATGTCGGTGGGATAGGCCAGGTAGACGCCGCCGGTCTGGGCGGGGTTGGCTTTCATTTCTTCGCGGGTGGTCTGTGCCTGTATAGGTAGCAGGCAGGCACAGCACAAGGCAATGGACAGAATGTGTTTTGGTTTCATACGTATTTGTTGTTTTAAAATGACTGAAGTTTCGGATTTAATATTTCTCTGGTAGTTAAGAAGTTAAGGAGTTAAGCCGAGACATGGCGAGCTGTTTGCTTCTCTATTGGCTTTTAACTCCTAAGCCCGTCCAAGACGGGCGATAACTCCTTTTAACTCCTGCAAGTTTGGCTTCGCCGATTTTCAATTCGGTAAAACCGAAACTTGAGTTAAAATGACCGAACATACAAAGATAAAAACTACTTCGGGAAGAACGCCCGGCCGGTTGTCTTTTCAGCTCCTGCACAATATGCAAACGTTTGGGTAGCAGGCGGTCCCGACATGGCCGGAAAGGAGTTAACTGCTATCGTGTGGGGAGTTAACTGCTATCGCGTGAGGAGTACACTGCTATCGCGTTGAGAGTACACTGCTATCACGTAAGGAGTACACTGCTATCAAACCACCTGTACACTGCTACCGGAAGGCAACCCGACAGGCGGGAAAGCCCGGCAAACGGACCCGAAGAAGGCGGAAAAGGAGCGGCTACGTGCGAAAATGGCCGTCTGATAGCATCTGTTTGCTTTATTTTACCTAAATTTGCAGCCTGTTTTCAAGAAAGCACAACAAACATCAATAGGTATATAAGTACTATCAAACAGAAAATGAAAGCGTTCGAATTCAAGCCGAAACTCTACACGGCACTAAAGAATTATTCTAAAGAAATGTTTATGGCCGACCTTATGGCCGGTATTATTGTGGGCATCGTGGCCCTGCCGCTGGCCATCGCCTTCGGTATCGCCTCGGGTGTGTCGCCCGAAAAGGGCATCGTGACGGCCATCATTGCCGGATTCATCATCTCGCTGCTGGGCGGCAGCAAGGTGCAGATTGGCGGTCCTACGGGAGCGTTCATCGTCATCATCTACGGCATCATCCAGCAGTATGGCGAGGCCGGACTCATCGTGGCCACGCTGATGGCGGGCGTCATTCTGGTGCTGCTGGGCGTATTCAAGCTGGGAGCGGTCATCAAGTTCATCCCCTACCCCATCATCGTGGGCTTCACGAGCGGTATCGCCGTCACCATCTTCACCACGCAGGTGGCCGACGTCTTCGGCCTGCAGTTTGGCGACGACAAGGTGCCGGGCGACTTCGTGGGCAAGTGGATGGTCTACTTCCGCCACTTCGACACGGTGAACTGGTGGAACACGCTGGTCAGCATCGTCAGCATTGCCATCATTGCCCTGACGCCCAAGTTCTCCAAGAAGGTGCCGGGCTCGCTCATCGCCATCGTGCTGGTGACGGTGGCCGTGTGGCTGATGAAGACCTACGCCGGCATCGACTGCATTGACACCATAGGCGACCGCTTCAGCATCCGCGCCGAACTGCCCGACGCCGCCATTCCGGCGCTCGACTGGGAGGCGGTGAAGAACCTCTTCCCCGTGGCGGTGACCATCGCCGTGCTGGGCGCCATCGAATCGCTGCTCTCGGCCACGGTGGCCGACGGTATGATTGGCGACAAGCACGACTCCAACACCGAGCTCATTGCACAGGGTGCGGCCAACATCGTCACTCCGCTCTTCGGCGGCATTCCGGCCACGGGTGCCATCGCACGTACCATGGCCAACATCAACAACGGCGGCAAGTCGCCCGTGGCAGGCATCGTGCATGCCGTGGTGCTGCTGCTCATCCTGCTGCTGCTCATGCCGCTGGCACAATACATCCCCATGGGCTGCCTGGCGGGCGTGCTGGTAGTGGTGTCGTACAACATGAGCGGCTGGCGCACGTTCAAGGCGCTGCTGCGCAACCCGAAGTCGGACGTCACCGTGCTGCTTATCACCTTCTTTCTGACGGTCATCTTCGACCTGACGGTAGCCATCGAGATGGGTCTGGTGATTGCCTGCGTGCTGTTCATGCGCCGTGTGATGGAGACTACCGAAATATCGGTCATCAAGGACGAGATTGACCCCAGCAAGGAGCTGGACATTGCCACCAACGAAGAGCATCTGGTCATCCCGAAGGGCGTGGAGGTGTACGAAATCAACGGCCCTTACTTCTTCGGCATTGCCACCAAGTTTGAAGAAATGATGGCCCAGATGGGCGATCGTCCGAAGGTGCGCATCATCCGCATGCGTAAAGTTCCTTTCATCGACTCTACGGGTATCCACAACCTGGAGAACCTGTGCCGCATGTCGCAAAAAGAGAAGATAACCATCGTGCTGTCGGGCGTCAACGAAAAAGTACACAAGGTGCTGGAGAAATCGGGCTTCTACGAGCTGCTGGGCGAGGACAACATCTGCCCCAACATCAACGTGGCGCTGGAGCGTGCCGGCAAGCTGTTAAAGCCTGCAGATTGACTGTACCCCAGCGAGAAAGTATCTACGCGGAACTAATGAAAAAATCTCTGTTTTTTCATTAGTTTTATTTGCGTTTTTTATTGTTTATTCATAGCTTTGGTTTTAGCAACAGGCTGGTTGTGAGAGGATATCTCCAACCAGCATTTTTAGTATTCACCCCTAAAAAGTATCAGTTATGAAAAACAAATGGACAAAGTGGGCGCTATCATTAGCAGTAATGTTATGCCTTTTCGCTTGTAGCGACGACGAAAATGAAACGACACGTACAGAAGTTACTCTCAACAAAACAGAGCTAAAGCTTATGATTGGCGGTTCGGAAGTCTTGCAGGCAACCGTCACGCCTCCTGTCACTTCGGGAGAAGAAATAGTGTGGTCATCGAGCAATCAGACCGTAGCGACGGTTGAAGACGGAACCGTGAAAGCCGTAGCAGCGGGCACGGCAAACATCACGGCCCAAGTAGGCGAAGCAAAAGCTGTCTGCAAGGTAACAGTAGAAGCTGTAGCTGTGACAGAAGTCACATTGGATAAGACAACAATGACCCTCGACATCGGACAAAGTGAAACACTAATCGCGACTGTGTTGCCCGAAAATGCCTCGGACAAGACCGTTACCTGGACTTCGGACAAACCAGAAGTGGCAACTGTGGAGGGAGGTAAAGTGACAGCTGTCGGTAGCGGCGAAGCTGTTATTACGGCCCAAGCTGGAGATAAGACAGCCACATGTACTGTAACCGTCAATGCGCTTGCTCCTAAGATAGGCGATTACTTCTATTCCGACGGTACTTGGAGCGATGGCGGACTAATCAGCATTGATGCTGACGGATTGAATCCGGTGTGGGCAGAAACCAAGCCGGCACCAGTTGAAGGAAAGACTGTCATTGGTATCGTATTCCAGACATTCCCAGACAGAATAGCTCAGAGTGACAAAGACAAAGGATATACGCACGGCTATGTAATGGCTACCAAGACAGCACACGGAGCCGACAAACCGACAACCTACTGGACGTCAGAATGCGACTTTACAGGCCTGGAAGGAGCCAAGTTAGCCTCTACATGGTATGCCAACGTAAACGGATATGAAGAAACTATGAAGGTAAAAGAAAAGTTTGCCAATGACCTACCCGGTCTGGCTCCGGCATTTGACTTGGTACTGAACCAGTTTACTCCGGCTCCGTCTTCAACCAGCGGATGGTTCCTGCCCAGCACCGGACAGCTTTGGGACCTGATGGCTAACTTGTGCGGAGGAGAAGCGGCAGCCCTCATGAAGGAATGGCAAACACTGAATTATGACGCTACCTACTATTGTTCAGAAAAGGTTTCTTACGATGCCATGACCTACTTCAACAATCTCATGGCCCTAGTTCCTGAAGCAGACAAAGAAAATATGGTAGTAAACGATGACGGACATCCCTTCTGTTCTCTGTGGTCATCTACTCCTTACGATGATGAAAGCGTATGTATTGTCAATATAGGTAAAGACGGACTGATAGAATGTATGACCGACTGGTATAACAGTGACTGTGTGGCTCGTCCTATACTGGCCTTCTAAATTTAGGAGTAGTACTCAGACATAGACAATTATAACAAAAGGCTATCTCAAAATAGGAAAGTACTAAAATACTGTCATTCGAAGCAAAGCAAAGAAATATTGTTCTGCAAAGTCTATCTAGGAAACAATGATTGATTCATTAAGCTCCTTCACTCCGTTCAGGATGACAGTGTATATTAATCAGCTTTTCTATTTTGAGACAGCCTTTTTTTCAGACGGCGGGCAGCAGTGCCCGCTGACTTACTTCGCGTCGGCAGGCTTCGCAATGCCCTCCTTGGTAGCACGCTCTTCCATGCGCTCAATGCGCGTATCCAAGTCGGGATGGGTAGAGAACAGCTGGTTCAGCCTGCTGCTCTTCTGTGCACCGGCTTCTTCCTGCATGGCTTTGAGGCGGCGGAAGGAAAGAGCCATGGCCCAAGGATTCTTGCCGGCCTTCTTCAAGAACTCGTAGCCGTAGTCGTCGGCCTCGCGCTCTTGCTTCTGCGAGTAGGTGGCGTTCACCAGCGCCTCACTCAGGTCGCCCAGCTGCGAGTCGGTCAGGGCAGCCGCCTTTCCGCCTTGCGAGGAGATGCCGTCCTTTAGAGCCGAGGTGAGCAGCGCTGTGCGGAAGCCGCTTTTGGAGTCGCGGTGGGCCACGTGGCCTATCTCATGTCCGATGACGCCCAGCAGTTCCTCGTCGGTCATGATGTCCATGAGCGAGGAGAAGACACGCACACTGCCGTCGGCACAGGCAAAGGCGTTGACGTCGGTCACGTAGTAAACTTTGAAATTCAAGGGAATGCCGTCGGCATCACCCAGCCCTTCGGTCAGCTTTTTCAGACGCTGGGTGTAAGGACTGTTTTCGTCGCACACCTGGTTGTGGGTGTCCATCCAGTCAATGTATTCCTTCACATACTCGGTCATTTGCTCGTCAGTCAGGGTGACAGCCTTCACCGCCTTGGCGGCGCCGCTCACGGCTTTGCGCAGATTGAACTGTGCCAGAGCCGGCGTAGTGACAGCCAGACACAACACAGCAAAGAGTGCTCTCAATAGCTTTTCTTTCATCATGTTCGTAGATTTTATTGTTTATAAAAAGGAATAGGCATTCCTTCGTCAAGGAGTATCGGCCGACTCCGACTTCCGGCGCACCAGTAGCCAGGCACCGGCCGCCGACAGCAGCCCGACGGCCAGCAGCGTGCCCCAGAGCCAGTATTCCTGGGCGGGCAGGCGTACGTCGTTAGGCCGCTCGGGGTGGTAGAGCACCTGCAGGCTGTCGCCCTTGCTATAGAATGGCAGGAAATGCTCCACCGTAGTATGCAGCTGCCCGTAGCGTCCGGCATCGTAGTTTATCTGTATTTTCCAGTCGGTGCGCCGCTTGCGGTGGCGGTAGACTCGCTCCGAGCGGACATCCGTTATCACGCCGGTGGTGTGCTCGTAGGTGCGCGAGGCTTGCGCCAGCGACCAGCACCCGTAAATGCCGCCGGCCAGCAGGAGCAGACCAACCAGAGCCAGCACAAGGCATATCGCTTTGGGGGATGAAGATTTCATGGGACCTCGGATTTAGTCTTTCACTTCCAGCATGAGCCCCACGCCGCGCACGGTCTTAATCCCCACCTGCGGGTCGGCGTCGAACAGCTTGCGCAGCTTGGTGACGAAGACATCGAGGCTGCGCGAGGCGAAGTAATCGTCCTCAGTGTTCCAGAAGCGACTCAGAATGACTTCGCGGCGCACTACCTCGTTGCGGTTCTCGGCCAGCAGCTGGAGCAGTTGCGACTCGCGCTGGGTCAGCGCACGCATGGTGCCGCCTTGCTCGTCGAGCAGCTGGGCGCGGGCAGTGTCCAGCGTGTAGTGCCCCAGCCTGTAGCACACGGGCGAAGGATGGGTGCCCGCACCGGCCTTCAGCTTCATCAGCGCCTGTATGTGGGCATCCAGTTCGTCGGGTGTAAAAGGTTTCTTGATGTAATTGTTGACGCCCAGCGCATAGCCCTGCTTCACGTCGCGGGGCGAGGTCAGAGCGGTGGTAAAGAGGATGGGCACTTCGGCGTCCATCTGGCGGATGCGGCGCACCATCTCGTAACCGTCCATCACGGGCATCTCAATGTCCGACACGATGACGTCGGGGCGGCTCTCCTCCCAGGCCTTCAGCCCTTCGGCACCGTTTCCGGCCACCGTCACCTCATAGCCGCCCACCAGGTCTTCCAGTCCCGACTGGACGATGTAGGCCAGGTTGGCGTCGTCTTCTACTAACAGCAGTTTTATCATAAGTACGTTTTATGTTAATCCTTAAAGGCTTCGTTTGCCACAAAGGTACGAAAAGCGGCGGGAAAGACAAGAGAAATCAGGTTTCTTGCTTCCCCGCTACGTTAACCTAACCTTAACCTGCCGTTAACCTAAGTCCCCACCACGCTGCCCTAACTTTGCGGCATCGAAACAAACAAAATGTCTAACTTACTAAAATAAACAAACGATTATGATTAGCAATCTCATTATGGCCGCCCTGATTTCGGCTGCCGGCGTAGCTTCAAGCCTGGTATACAACGTGAAAATGGAAAACAACCAGCTGACCCGCAAGGAAGTGTTCAGCCTCGACGAAGGCAAGTACCTGAAGCGGCTCTACCGACTGGACTTCAGCTACGACCGCCAAGGACAGGTGACCAGCAAGAAGACCTACATCTGGAACGAGGCCACGCAGGACTACGTGCTGCGGCAGTCGGAAGACTTCAACCAGACGGCGCACAGCAAATAAACAGGCACCGGTGCAATAAAAACCACCCTTCCTGCGACTAACAAATAAAAACAACCAACAATAACCCTTTAAAAAACACATTCGGTCATGAAAAAGACATTCGCACTCCTCCTTCTCCTCTGCCTCGCCCTGGGTGCGCAGGCACAACTGCTCTGGAAAATATCGGGCAACGGACTGGAACGTCCTTCCTACATCGTCGGCACCCACCACCTGGCGCCCCTCAGCGTGAAAGACAGCCTGAAGACGCTGCCCCAGGCCATCGAGCAGACCAGCCAGGTCTACGGTGAGGTGGTGATGGACGACATGATGAAACCCGAAACCATGCAGGCCATGCAACAGGCCATGATGCTGCCTGTCGACACCACCCTGCGCAGCCTGCTGACCCCGGCGCAGTATGACAGCGTGGCCGCCGTGGTGAAGCAATACCTGGGCGCCGACCTGACGCTGTTCGACCGTCTGAAGCCCGCCACCGTCACCACCCAGCTGGCCGTGGCGCTGGGCATGAAGGCCCTGCCCGGCTTCAACCCGCAGGAGCAACTCGACACCTGGTTTCAGTCGCAGGCACGCCAAGCCGGGAAGAAGGTAGGCGGACTGGAGACCATCGGCCACCAGATAGACGTGCTCTACAACTCGCAATCGTCTCTGCGCCAGGCACGCCAACTCTATTGCACCGCCACCCACATCAAGCAGAACATCGACCAAATCCAACGCCTGACACGAGCCTACCTGACCCAGGACCTGGACGAGCTGCTGGCCCTCACCGAGGAGAAAATGGGCAACGACTGCGACAGCACGCCGCAAGAGGATGAAGCACTGATTTATGGCCGAAACACCAACTGGGCCGGCCTGATGCCCGCCATCATGCAGCAGGCACCCACGCTCTTCGTGGTCGGTGCCGCCCACCTGCCCGGCAGCCGCGGCGTACTCAGTCTGCTGCGTGCCAAGGGCTACACGGTGGAGCCCATGAAGTAGGAAGCAGGCATTGCAAAGAGCTGTAGAGGATTTTTTAGACGCGGATAAAGCGGATAAAACGGGTTCTGAAATTTAAACTATCCGCTTCATCCGCCCGACCCGCGTCTAAAAAATTTGTCTCTGTTCTCGCCTTTCACAACCTTTTCATAAGGCAGGAGGCGGCTCGGCATAGCCAAACCTGAAAACTGCGTTTTCGTTTGTCTCTGTTCTCGCCTTTCACTACCTTTGAACCGTTTATCAGAAAACAAGAAAGATGGCACGAAGACGAAGCAACCGCAAAGAGGGCGCAGGCAGCCCGCTAAAGAAACTTATCCTGCTGATAGTAGTGGCCGTAGCCGCCATGTTCTCCTACCAGCCACTGACCAACGCTCTGCAACGGGGCGACTGGCGGGGCGCACTGACGCAAGTCAAGGAACAGCTGGACGCCGCGAACCGACAACCCGACAGCCACACCGACCTGTCGGCAACCGGCGGACTGGAACTACCCGCACCACTGAAGGGCGTGCCCGAAAAGATACTGAAACGGACGGCCTACACCGTATCTTATAACAGCGAGCGGAAGGTGCCCAACTGGGTGGCCTGGGAGCTGAACCGCGACCGGCTGGTGGAGCGCGAAAGCCGCACCGACAAGTTCCTGCCCGACCCCGACCTGCCCGAGAGTGAAGCCGTCACCACCGACGACTACAAGCGCACGGGCTGGGACCGTGGCCACATGTGTCCTGCCGCCGACTGCCGCTGGCACTGGCGCGCCATGCAGGAGAGCTTCTACATGACCAACATCTGCCCCCAGCACCACAACCTGAACAGTGGCGACTGGAAAGAACTGGAAGAGGCCTGCCGCCGCTGGGCCGAACAGGAGGGACGCATCTACATCGTCTGTGGACCCATCTTCTACAAGGGCAAGCCGCGCACCATAGGCCGTGAACACCGCGTAGCCGTGCCCGACGCCTTCTTCAAGGTTGTCCTCTGTGCCGACAGCAAGCAGCCCCGCGCCATTGGCTTCATCTACAAGAACACGGCCGGCAACCGCAAGCTGGACAGCTACGTCAACACCGTGGACCAGGTGGAACGCATCACCGGCATCGACTTCTTCCCCACCCTGCCCGACGACGTAGAACGCCGCGTGGAGGCGAAGGCAGACTTGGGGGAGTGGCAATAACTTCCATACCTGCCTATTTGCACATACACAGAAGTGACAGAAGCGCAAGAAAAGAAACAGCTTAATCCTTATTTTTTCACCGCATAACATTCCAAACAAGCCGAATAGTGCAAATGCCGCTTTCAGCCGTTTGTATAAGCTACCTGTACCGACTAATTTTGACAGCTGGATATCAGTAGTATATATCCCTGCCTGTCATGCCGACAAAGAGTCCCTTTCGGCAAGAGAGACGGTACAGGAAACCAACAACGGGACTTTCATTCAATACAACTATTTTATGAAAAAGCTTTTGTCACTTGTACTGCTTGCCGCCCTGGCAAGTTCATGCTCCATGTTCAAGGCATCCACAGCCTCAACAATGGAGGTAGATCAAGCACTTATCAGTGTCACTTCGGCCGAACTCCAGGTATCGGACGAAAAGATTTCGTACACATACTATCCCAAGAAGGCCGACCGCAAATCGGGCTTCAAACACATCCTGAACAACGCCACCTCGGCTGCCCTTAAGGAAAACGGCAATGCCGACGTGTTGGTAGAACGTCAGTATGAAGTAATAGCCAAGAAACGCCTGCTGCGTCCCGACAAAATCAAGTCTATCACCGTGACCGGCTATCCGGCTACCTACAAGAACTTCAAAGTAGAATCCGTAAAATAAAGCAAATGCCATGAAACGAAATACTATTCTGTTACTGGCCGGCATGGCTTTGCTGGCCACTTCGTGTTCTACCATAAAGAAAAGTACCTCCACCTCGATGACAGTAGAGTCGGGTGTGTACCAATACCCCACTGTAGCCGACCTTGACGTGAAGGCCAAAGCCGAGAAACAAATCAGATGGGAGTTTATGCCCTTCAACTTAGGCCAACCCTCGCTTGAAAACCGGATACAAAACCTGAAGGCCGACATCATAAAGGAAAACGATGCCGATGTACTGCTGGAGCCACAGATGGTGTACACCAAGAAACCCTACGGTGAGCGCACACTGACCATTACTGGCTATCCGGCCTCGTTCAAGAACTTCCGCAAAGCCACCGACAAAGACCTCAAGGCCTTGGAAATCGTGGTTCCTGCCCCTGAAATGAAGGTGTACAACGTGGCGCAACCGTGGTACAAACGCTTGTTCAAGAAGAAAAACAAGTAACACACAGCCTGACTACAACTATGTCCTTGCCCGCTGCAAAAAACAGGTAAGGAATAAAAAATAAAATTATTACATAGGGTTTGCCTGTGATTATTTCGCAGACAAACCCTTTTTTACATGCTACCCACCCAATGACATAGAACACCATGTAGGAAACCACAACCAGCCAACAAGAAAAGGAAAACAACTTCCTACCAGCTGACAACAAAAATACACCAGTTAAGCATTCTTCCTGCACAATACCAAGGAAAGCCCCTGTAAACGAGATTCCGGCTTTGCCTACAATTCTGTAATTTTACAGGATTGAACAAACATCAGAAGCTATGAATCTCAAGAAAATCTTTATGGTGCTGGCTGCCCTGATATTGGCATGCGGCACAGGACAGGCACAAGGCGCACTCTTACGTGCAATTGGTGGTGTCGCCACCCAATCGGACGACAGCGAAAGCTACAACAGCAAAAAGCGTTATAAAGGAGTCAGCTTCACCGCTCCCAATGCCGAAGGGCAGATGCTGTCCTACCTCATCCTGCCCGAAGGCGACAACACCGTGGCTTTGGTACGCCCCGACAAGAAGAAAGACCGTTACAACGATGCGTCATACATCATTCCCGCCACCGTCAGCTACAACGGACAGACCTACACGGTGACGGAAATAGGCACCGAAGCCTTTACCGGCAGCCATGTCAGCCGGGTAAGCCTGCCTTCGACGGTACAATACATCGGTGCTTTCGCCTTCTACGGTTCCACCTTGGAAGAAATGACCCTGCCCACCCAGCTGAAAGCCATCGGTGTGTACAGCTTCGGTGCCTGCAAGGAGCTCACCACCGTGAACTTCAACGAAGGGCTGGAACATATCAGCAAACACGCCTTCCACTATTGCTTCAAACTAAGCCGCGTCATCCTGCCCAGTACGGTAAAGAGCATTCAAGAAGGTGCCTTCGCCTATACCATCAACTTGCAGGAACTGTCAATACCGGAAGGAGTACAGAAAATAGACAAACTGACTTTCAACCGTGACTATACGATTGCCTATACCAAGTATAACGGGCTCATAAGCTCACTACCCGACTGGATAACACCGGGTAACTGCAAATCCTACGGCCTTAGCCCCGATGCTGTGGAACATTACCTGTCCAGCCGCCAGGCACAGACACAGCCTGCCCAGCAGCCACAGGTCATCTATGTGCAGCAACCCGTAGCACAGAC
>ENA-UONS01000880-UONS01000880.1-human-gut-metagenome-genome-assembly--contig:-CS19-NODE-880-length-31405-cov-19.805710_pt1 | contig 31405 bp, 26 predicted proteins | sample MGYA00242458_ERZ724005 | MGnify/ENA metagenome assembly ERZ724005
CAATCAGCCCCTTGCGCTCGAGCCGCAGCAGCAGGGGATAGAGTGTGCCCTCGGTCAGGTCGGCAAACCCGCTGTCCCGCAAGGTGGTGGCAATGGCATAGCCGTAGGTCGGTTTCCGGTCAATGATCTTTAAAATGCAGCCTTCCAGCGTGCCCTTGCGCAGCTGTGCCTGGTCAAACACCGGCTCACCTCCTCTGACTACCTTGCATTACCATGTTCTCTGACTATATTGTATTGCAATGTAGTGGGAATGTCAAGCAGAAATCCCACCCGCATTTTTGTGTAGAATAGACAAAAGCGGCAGTCCCTTTTTCAAGAGACTGCCGCCAGCAGAGGTTATTTTCGTTTGTACCAGCAATTCGCCACCGCGTCACACGCCCGCTGCACCGGGCTAAGGTTCAGCACGGCCAGCGTCACCGCAGCCAGCAGCACGGACCAAAGCACAACGACAATCGTCGCCTTCCCGCGCATAAGGTCGTACAGACCCAGCTCGACCAGCAGCGCCTGTACCGGCAGATGCAGCAGATAGATCGCCAGCGTGTGCCGCCCCAGCCCGGCCAGCAGATGCCAACGGCTGGCCAGCACAGTCAGCGCCGCCGTCGTCGCGATGCCCACGAGGTAGAACACGACCCGGTACTGCACCCTGTCGCCGCCCGCATAGCTCACATCGTGGAACAGCTCTGCGCTGTGGTCCATGATCGGGTCAGCCCGCAGCACCCAGAGAAAATACGCTCCATAGCCAAGCACCAGCCCCGCCGCAGCCACAAGCCGCACCGGGCGGTGCTCCGCCGCAAACGCGGCCAGCCTGTCCAGCTGCGGGCGGAGCAGCACCCCGCACGCATAAAACGGGTAGAATGCAAATACCCGCACCAGCGTGAAGGGCCAGTCCACCAGCCCGGCAGCCAGCGCCAGCCCCACGGCCAGTGCCATGCCAAGGCAGGAACCGGCCAGCCCCAGCCTGTCCCGCAGCCGGCACAGAACCGGCAGTGTCAGATGCCAGAAGATCAGCGCGTACAGATACCATATATGCCGCCACGGCAGCAGCCACGCGGCCAGCAGGCCGCCCGTCTCGGCAAAATTTTCCCGCAGAACGGCGGCACGGAACGCCAGCATCAGCGTCTGCCCCACAAGGTACAGCCACAGCTGCTGTGTGACCAGCTTGCGCGGGTTGAACCGCGCCACCAGCCCGCTGCAGATGCAGAACAGCGCCATGTGGAACGCATAGATGCAGAAAAACGACGCACTGACGAAGGAATACCCCATGCGGTACTGTTCGATAAAATGGCCGAGCACAACCAGCAGGATGCCAAGGCCCTTCAGCTCGTCAATATAATCGCGGCGCTGGAGCATTATTGGTTCTCCCACGGGGAGCGCACGATCTCGCCGGAATCGACCTTGCCGAAGTCGGCGACCTCTGCGCTGGCCTTGACGATGCCGCCCGGAGCTACATGCACGCCGCGGCCCAGATGGGCGTTGTGGTCTACGATGGCTCCCGCGTTGACGATGCAGCCCACGCCCAGATGGGCGTCCGCACCGACATACGCCTGCGGCAGGATGATGCAGCCCGGCTCCAGCACGGCGCTGGGGCTGACAGACGCGGCGTCACTGATAAAAACCGGCGTGCTGTAGCCCGCGGCTGCCAGCTTTTGCAGCAGCTCGACGCGCAGCTTGTTGTCGCCCAGCGCCACAAAGGCGGGGCGTCCGCGCTTCAAAATCGCGGGGTCAACGTAATCCCGCAGGCCGCCCACGGCGTCGGGGGCGTTGTCGTCCAGAAAGTCCGCGCTGCCCCAGCCCTCGTCCATCAGCCAGTCGTTCAGCTGGGTGCCAAAGCCGCCGCGGCCCAGGATCAGCGGGCGCTTTGTGGTGAAACCGATCTCAATGAATGCCATAGTTATCCCTCCTGTTGGGTTACTTCACCGTCGGGGGTCTCGCCCTCGGCGGGCTGTGCGTTGGGGTCCTCCAGGCTGGTACGGGGGTGTACGTCCAGCGGATTGGCCAGTGTGCCGTTCTGCAGGTCGCTCAGGGCCTGGGGGATGCCGGGGAAGAACCGGGCAATGCCGGTGCCGCCGCAGTGCAGACCGTCAAAGAAGTCTGTCTCCTGCAAGCCTTCAATGCACGCGGGGTCGTAGCTGCCGTAAATCGGCACGTTGTTGTCGGCGCAGTACTGCCGCAGCCAGTTTTCCACCTGGAAGAAGCCCTTGTGGTTCTCCGGCTCGGTCAGCAGGTAGCCGTACAGATACGGGTGCCACGGCGACAGCACAAGAATGACCGTTGTGCCCTGCGACTGGGCGTATCTGACGAAGGAGTCGAACGCCTGGATCTGAGTCTGGCTCAGCTCGTCAAAGCCCTCCATGTGTACGCTGTTAAAGCTCATACAGGCCTCGGCGGCCAGCGTGCGGATCTGGTCCTCGGTCTGATTGCGGAACGCTACATCGTACAAAACGCTGCCGTCGGACCGCTTGATCGTCGTGGTCTGGTTGTAGGGGTCGCCCTCGACGGGGTTAAACTCTATCGTGTTGCCCTCGTCGTCGGTGACGGTGGCCTGCCCGCGGTTCTTTATGTAGTAGTCTACGTTGCCCTGGAAGTACGCCGGGTCGGCCAGCGCCTTCCACAGCTCGACCTTGTCGGGCTCCTCGTAATCGGTGGGCACGTTCAGGACCTTCGTCAGGAACTCGTTGTACAGGTCGGCGTCGGCGCGCGCGTCAAACGCGGCCTCGCTGCCGTAGAACACCCACGGGTCTATGCTCCACAAAAGAACCTTCGGGGCCTTGCCGTAGGTGACCATCTTGTAGTAGCTTGTCATGTTGTCGCGCACGTCCGCGCCGGTGACGCCCATGTTGAAGAAGCTCTCGACGCCGGTGTTCTCGCGGTTGAACTGCAGAACACGGCTTGAGCCGATGCCGATGGCTTCGGGCGTCTCGGGCACATCCTGTGCAAATAACTGTACCACCTCGCGCTCGTCCATCTGCTCGAAGTTTGTAACGTCGTAGCCCTGGAGCATCAAGTCGACGATGCGGCGGGGGGCCAGCGCGCCCTGGAACAGACCGCTGCGGTCCACATTGTAGCTGAACGCCACCATGAACACCAGCACCGGCACAAACAGCAGGAACTTGAACGCCGTCTTGATGCCGAAGTAGAGCCGCCGTGCCAGCCCGCGCAGGAACAGCACGAACGGGTTGACCTTCTTTCTGCGGCGGCGCTGCCGGGCGGGTGCGCTGCCGGGGGCACCGCGGTGGATCTTGACCGGCGGTGCGGGAATCGGGGTAGGGGATTTCGCCATGATACACCGCCTTTCTCAATACTGCTGGTAGATGAACGCCGACTGGCCGAAGGCGGCGAAGAACAGAATCGCTGCAGCCATGCCGTAGTAGAGCGTCCAGCGCAGCGGCCAGACCTGCTGGCGGATCCAGCGGGCGACGCTGCGGCCCTTATGCTCCGCCGCAAAGACGACGAAGCAGCCAAACAGCAGCACGACAGGCAAACGGCCATCAATGCCGCTGCTGTAGATGAGATTCGACACCTGCGCCCACGACCCTGTCAGACCGTCCCAGCCCTGTAAAAGCGAGCCGTACACGGCAAACGGATCGGTGTTGTAGATAGCCGACGCGAAGAACACGAGCGTCAGGCAGAACAGCGCATTGGTGAAAAGGCACTGCCAGAATACCTTGAACCAGCCCATGCGGTAGAGCGGGTTATAGCGGTTGATTCTCTGCCGCGCCCTAGCGGTCATGACACCGAAGGCGGCCAACAGACCCGTGAACAGGCCCCACGCCAGATACCGCCAGTCCGCGCCGTGCCACAGGCCGGAGCAGACAAAGACGATGACGATGTTTAAGTAGTGCCGCCACGGGGCGCAGCGGCTGCCGCCGAGGCTGAAATAGACGTAGTCGCGGAACCAGCTCGTCATCGAGATATGCCACCGCCGCCAGAAATCGTTGAAGGTCCGCGCCTCAAACGGGGACTGGAAGTTCTCAATCAGGTCATAGCCCAGAATGCGCGCCGCGCCCAGGGCAATGTCGCAGCAGCCGGAAAAGTCCATGTACAGCTGCACGGCAAACAGCACCGTGGCGGCCACGAGGTTCGGGCCGCTCATGCTGCCGACATCGCCGTAGACCAGCGAGACATAGTGGCTCAGGTTGTCGGCAAGGACCATCTTTTTGGTGTAGCCCCACAGCATACGGAACGCGCCGCCCGCGCAGCGGCCATAGCTGAACCGGCGGCTTTTCCGGATCTGCGGGCGCATCTGGGGATAGCGCTCAATGGGCCCGTTGATGAGGGTGGGGAAGAAGCTGACAAACAGCGCGTAGTGCAGCAGGTTTGTCTCGACCCGGCAGCGGCGCTTGTAGACGTCGATGGTGTAGCTCATCGCCGCAAACGTGAAGTAGCTCAACCCCAGCGGGGCCAGCAGATTCTCCCGGTGGGAGAGGATGCTGCCGCCCACTGTGTCCGCCAGCAGGTTCCAGTATTTGTAGTAGACAAGGATGCCGATGCCGAACCCCACCGACGCAGCCAGTGCCAGCACCCGCACGGGCTTGGCCCTGACCTTGCCGATGATCAGGCCACACAGCCAGGTCAGCACCGTGGCGGCGGCGATCACCCAGACCAGCGGGCGGTTGACGGGGTCATAGCAGAAGAAGCCGTAGCTGGCGGCCAGCAGAAAGTAGGGCCGCAGCACACGGGGCAGGGCATAGTTGATGAGCGCCACTGCCGCAAAAAAGGCGAGGAACAACAGCGAGGTAATTGCCATGGTCTGATCCTCGCACAGGAAGGCGAGGACCTGCTCCCAAGTTATCGTCATGATTCCTATTCTCCGCAATTATTTCTTTTCTTCCAGGTCGCGCACGCGCTTTTCCAGCATGGCGTTGGCCTGGGTCAGCCGCTTGCACTTGTCGGCCAGCTGGCTGATGGCAATGCTCAGCGAGAGCAGTACCACCAGCACAAAGCAGAACATTAACAAAAACACCAGATTGACCGGCATCTCAATGTCCAACAGGTCGCGCAGCACGTAGACCACGTAGGGGAACGCCGCCGCAATGACCAGCCCGACGGCCAGCGCAAGCCAAAGCAGACTGTACTTGACGCTCATCAGCCCGCGCTTCAAAAACGCAAAGATGATGAGCAGCAGCACCACCGCGCCCAGAATCATAAACAGCTGTAATTGTGCGGTCATGCGCGGCCCCCCTTGCTTTTGCGGATGGACAAACGGTCAATGATGAGCGCCAGCGAGACCTTGATCATGTAGTAGACGCTCTTGAAGCTGTGGATGCTGGACACGCCGCCCTGCCGCTCCCGCATGATGACGGGGGCCTCGGCCACCTTGAAGTCCGCCAAAATCGCGGCCAGCGCGGCCTCCGGCTCCGGGTAGTCAATGGCGTAGTGCCGGGCAAAATAGGCGGTCATCCGCGCATTGGTCGCGCGGAAGCCGCTGGTCACATCCAGCACCCTATGCCCGGACAGCAGGAAAATCAGCCCGCTCAAGAACCGGATGCCGACCCGGCGCATAAAGCTGGTCTGGAAACCCTCTTTTTTGACAAAGCGGCTGCCGATGCACATATCGCATTCGCCGTCCAGCACGGGCTGCACGATCTCCATCAGGTAGGCGGGGTCATGCTGGCCGTCGCCGTCCATCTGCACGGCCACATCGTAGCCGTTGCGCACGGCGTACAGGTAGCCGCACTGCACGTTGCCGCCGATGCCCAGATTGACCGGCAGGTCCAGGAACGGGTAATGATGCCTGCGAAGCAGCTCGGCGCTGCTGTCGGTAGAGCAGTCGTTCACGACGAGAAAATCCACCTCCGGGCATTCCGCGCGCAGATTTTCCACCGTATTGACGATGTTATCCTCCTCATTGTAGCACGGGATGATAACAAGAACTTTTTTATCCAAAGGGGTGTACCTCTCAATTTGGGTAGTGTAGCATTTTGGAAACGGGGACGGCGCCCTTGGCCCCCTCTGGGAGGGTGACTCCCCACTGCGTGGGGAGATGTCGCGTAGCGACAGAGGGGCTCGGGCCCGAAGGGCTCCGCCCGCAGGCGGTGGGGGAGAGAACCTTGCGGTTATCCGAAACATTTCGGGCCGTGGCAAGGTTCTCTCCCTCCGGCCCTGCGGGGCCACCTCCCTCCCAGAGGGAGGCAGGGAGAAAACCGCAGAGCGATTTGCAAAAGGAAACGTAGGGGCGGATTCCATATCCGCCCGGGGAACCTGCCGCTGCTGCACACGGCTGCGGGCGAGCAATGCTCGCCCCTGCAACGCGGTTCCGCTCAAACGCCTTTGACCGTAAACTCCTCCAGCCGCTTCAGCAGCTCGGCACGGCGGTAGTGGGCGGTGTAATACGCCTTTGCCTTCGCGCCCAGTGCGGCCCGCTCGGCGTCGGTCATGCGGTACAGCGCCAGCATATTGTCCGCCAGCGCCTTTTGGTCGCAGGCCGGGCTGACAAGCCCGCCGCCGCTCTCCAGGACTGCCGCATAGCCCGCGCCGTTCATCGAGGCCAGCACCGGCTTGGCCGCGGCCATGTAGCTGGCCAGCTTGCCGGGAACGGTCAGTCCCAGATCGGGTGAGTCGGAAAGCGAGATCAGCAGCGCGTCGGCCAGCGCCGTAAACCGGGGCACATCAGCGGCGGGCACACTGCCGTAAAACGTCACGGCGTCCCCGGCGTGCAGGTCGGCAGCCTGTTTCTGCAAAGCCTCGCGGCTCATGCCGTCGCCGACCAGAAGAAGATGCAGGTGCTCCGCCCCGGCGGCGCGGGCGTCCAGCACGGCACGGATCACCATGTCCAGGCTCTGCGCCGGGGTGAACGTGCCGGTGAACACTATGTTGAACCGCCCCGCAAACTGTGCCTCCAGCGCCGCGTCATGCTGCGGCACGGCATAGAAATCCTCGCAGTACTGCGGAATGACCGCCACGTCCGCCGTGCTCTTGCCGGTGCGAGCGCACAGCCGCTCTTGCAGCGGCCCGCTCATGGCGATCAGCCGGTCACAGCGCCTGTACAGGCTGTCGCTGACCGACTGCGCGACCCAGCGCATAAACCTGTTTTTGACCGGCAGCACGCTGTACAGATTCTCCGGCCAGAGGTCAAGGACGTAATTCGTGAACGGTATATGGTGCTTTTTTGCATACCGGATGGCAGGCCAACACATCAGCACGGGGCTGGTGTTGAAGCAGAACACCGCATCGTACCCGCCGGGCAGACGCTTTAACGCCCCCGCCGCGTAGAGCGGCCAGCTGACGTAGTTCAGAAAAATCGTCTTGCCGGTGTTGCCCTTGCGGGGGATCTCCCGCGCACGGAACACCCGTGCACCCTTGTAGACTTCCTCAAACGGGCCGTCGGCGCTGTAGCCGTCGAACCATTCGCCCTTCGGGTAGTTGGGCAGACCGCAGAGTACGTCCACGGAGAGACCGTCCTGCACGAAGCCTTCGACAATATCGTTGATGCGGAAATTTTCCGGCCAGAAATGCTGGGTCACTACCAGTATGCGCATAATATATCGTGTTCCTGTCGCTTAGTATTTGCGCCACACCATCTTGTTGACAACACCGGTGTAGCTCTGGATGATCTTGACGACCTTGTCGGAGACATTCTCGTCCACGTAGTTGGGCACGGGCAGGCCGAGGTCGCCGTTCCGGTTCATCTCCACAGCCACGTCCACGGCCTGCAGCAGGTGGTCTCCGTCGATGCCCGCCAGAATGAAGCAGGCCTTGTCCAGCGCCTCAGGGCGCTCGGTGGAGGTGCGGATGCAGACCGCCGGGAACGGATGGCCGACGCTCGTGAAGAAGCTGCTTTCCTCGGGCAGCGTGCCGGAGTCGGACACGACGCAGAAGGCGTTCATCTGCAGGCAGTTGTAGTCATGGAAGCCCAGAGGCTCATGCTGAATGACGCGCTTGTCGAGCTTAAAGCCGCTCTGCTCCAGACGCTTGCGGCTGCGCGGATGGCAGGAGTAGAGGATCGGCATATCGTACTTTTCCGCCATCTTGTTGATGGCGGTGAACAGCGAGGTAAAGTTCTTCTCGGTGTCGATATTCTCCTCGCGGTGGGCAGACAGCAGAATGTACTTGCCCTTCTCGAGACCCAGACGCTGGTGGATGTCGGACGCCTCGATTTTTTCCAGATTCTGGTGCAGCACCTCGGCCATCGGGGAACCGGTCACGTAGGTGCGCTCCTTCGGCAGGCCGGTGTCGGCCAGATAACGGCGGGCATGCTCGGAGTAGGCCATGTTCACATCGGAGATGATGTCCACGATGCGGCGGTTCGTCTCCTCGGGCAGGCACTCGTCCTTGCAGCGGTTGCCGGCCTCCATGTGGAAGATGGGAATGTGCAGCCGTTTCGCACCAATGACGGACAGGCAGCTGTTTGTGTCGCCCAGCACCAGCACGGCGTCGGGCTGGATGGCGGCCATCAGCTTGTAGCTCTCCGAGATGATGTTGCCCATCGTCTCGCCCAGATCCGCGCCGACGGCGTTCATATAGACCTCGGGGTCGGCCAGCTGCAGGTCGTGGAAGAACACGCCGTTCAGGTTGTAGTCGTAGTTCTGGCCGGTATGGGCCAGGATAACATCAAAATATTTGCGAGTCTTGTTGATGACGGCGGCCAGACGGATGATCTCCGGGCGGGTGCCGACGATGATGAGCAATTTCAGCTTGCCGTTGTTTTTAAAGGAAATGCTGCTGTAGTCAGACATACTTTTCTCCTTAGTAGCTAATATGTGCAGGGGATGTAGGGACGAACATCGTTCGCCCGCAGAAACGTTACGAGCGGGGCAAACTTCCGGGTCGATGACGAGCATCGACCCCTACATCGCAGGGGCGGATTCCATATCCGCCCGGGAACTTTGCCGCTGCCGCACACGGGCACGGGCGAGCACTGCTCGCCCCTACAATGCGCCCGTTTTACACCTTTTCAAAGAATGTATCCGGGTGGGCCGGGTCGAACTGCTCGTTCGCCCACATCAGGGTGACGAGGTTCTCGGTCTCGCTCAAATTGATGATGTTGTGGGTGTACCCCGGCAGCATGTGGATGGCCTGGGGCTTGTCGCCGGTCACCTCAAATTCCAGCACCTCGCCGCTGCCGACGCGGCGCTCCTGAATCAGACCGTGGCCCGAAACCACGATGAAAAACTCCCACTTCGTGTTGTGCCAGTGCTGACCCTTTGTGATGCCGGGCTTCGAGACATTGACGCTGAACTGGCCGCAGCTCTCGGTTTTGAGCAGCTCGGTAAAGCTGCCGCGGGCGTCCTCGTTCTTTTTCAGGTCAAAGATGACCTTCTCTTTGGGCAGATAGGACAGATACGTCGAGTACAGCTTTTTTGCAAAGCTGCCCGCCGGAATCTCCGGCAGTACGAGCGTTGCGGGCTGAGCCTTGAACCTTTCCAGCAGATCCGCAATTTCGCCCAGTGTGACTTTGTGGGTCACCGGCGCGGCACAGTAGCGCCCACTGTCATGGAAAACCGGCGTCAGACCGTCGTAATCGCAGCGGTGAGGCTTACCCTCCAGCGCGTCGAGCATTTCCTCCACCAGGTCGTCAATGTACAATAGCTCCAGCTCGGTGGCGCGGTCATTGACCGTGATGGGCAGGTCGTTGGCGGTGTTATTGCAGAAGGTCGCCACGGCGCTGTTGTAGTTGGGGCGGCACCACTTGCCGAACAGATTCGGGAAGCGGTAGACCAGCACCGGCGCGCCGGTCTCCTGCCCGTAGGTGAAGAACAGCTCCTCACCGGCCAGCTTGCTCTTTCCGTAGTCGCTCTCGCCGTAGCGGCCGATCAGTGTCGCCTGGATCGAGCTGGACAGCATGACCGGGCAGCGGTTGGCGTGAGATTTGAGCGTGTCCAGCAGGGTAGAAGCGAAGCCGAAGTTGCCCTGCATGAACTCGTCGTTATTTTTGGGACGGTTGACACCCGCTAAATTGAACACGAAATCGGCTTCCGCACAAAAGTGGTCCAGCGCTACGGGGGGCGTGTCGAGGTCATACTCAAACACGTCCTCGATCTGCAAGGCGGGGCGGGTACGGTTCTTGCCGTCGCGGACAGCCTTCAGGTTCTCGCAGAGATTGCGCCCCACAAAACCCTTTGCGCCGGTCACAAGGATCTTCATGCCTTTTCGGCCTCCATCTCTTTCAGCGCGTTTTGGACGTAGTCGGTGGTCAGGATCTTCCTGACCGTGCCCTCCACGTCCAGACGGTGCGTGTTGTGGCTCGTGTAGGAGTCGTCGGCCATCGTGTGGACCTCACCCTTGACGACGAACTTGTCGTAGTTCAGGTCGCGGTTATCGGCGGCCACGCGGTAGTAACCGCCCATATCCTCACTGCGCAGGCGCTCCTCGCGGGTCATCAGGGTCTCGAACAGCTTCTCGCCGTGGCGGGTGCCGATGATGTTCGTGCCGGTGTCGCCGAACAGCTGCTGCACGGCCTTGGCCAGGTCGCCGATGGTGGAGGCGTCGGACTTCTGGATGAACAAATCGCCCGGGTTTGCATGCTCAAACGCGAACATGACCAGGTCAACGGCCTCGTCCAGGTTCATCAGGAAGCGGGTCATATTGGGGTCGGTGATCGTGATGGGGTTGCCGGCGCGGATCTGGTCAATGAACAGCGGAATGACGCTGCCGCGGCTGCACATGACGTTGCCGTAGCGGGTGCAGCAGATCGTCGTGCCGCCGCGCTCGGCGGCCACGCGGGCGTTGGCATAGATGACGTGCTCCATCATCGCCTTGGAGATGCCCATGGCGTTGATGGGGTAGGCGGCCTTGTCGGTGGACAGGCAGACGACGCGCTCCACGCCCGCGTCAATGGCGGCGTGCAGGACGTTGTCCGTGCCGATGATGTTCGTCTGCACGGCCTGCATCGGGAAGAACTCGCAGGAGGGCACCTGTTTCAGCGCTGCCGCGTGGAAGATGTAGTTGACGCCGGGCATGGCATCCCGGATGGACTGCGGATTGCGCACGTCGCCGATGTAGAACTTGACCTTGCCGGCATACTGCGGGTGGTTGGCCTGCAGCTCGTGGCGCATGTCGTCCTGCTTCTTCTCATCGCGGGAGAAGATGCGGATCTCGCCGATGTCGGTGGACAGGAAATGCTTGAGCACCGTATGCCCGAAGCTGCCCGTGCCGCCGGTGATGAGAAGAGTCTTATCCTTAAAAATGCTGTCTGCCATAATATCCTCCTTATAATAGACTGCGCAAAAGGCACAGTGATCCTTTATAATCTTATTCATTTTAGCACAAAAATCGCTGCTTGAAAAGGGCACAGGGTTGGAAATTGCTGCTTTTTGTGGTATAATAGCTAAGAAATCACAGCAAAATGCTTTTTACAAGGAGGACACGCCCATGCGCGCCTACGAACGTCTTTTAAAATATGTAAAGGTCCACACGACCTCTGACCCCAACAGCGGCACCCACCCCAGCACTCTGCGCCAGTTTGACCTGGCGAAGATCCTCGTTGAGGAGCTGAAGGAGCTGGGCCTGACCGATGCCCATGTGGACGAGCACTGCTATGTCTACGCCACGCTGCCCGCCACCCCGGGGCAGGAGAGCGCCGCGCCGCTGGGCCTTATCGCCCACATGGACACGGCGGACGACGCCAGCGGTGAGAACGTCCGGCCGCAGATACACGAAAACTACGACGGCGAGGCTGTCACGCTGCCCGCCACCGGCACGGTGCTGGACCCCAAGGTGTTCCCGCTCCTGCGCGAGATGAAGGGCCAGACCCTCATCACCACCGACGGCTCGACGCTGCTGGGCGCGGACGACAAGGCCGGTGTGGCCGAGATCATGACCGCGCTGGAGCGCATCATCGCCGAAAATCGCCCCCACGGCAAGCTCTGCATCGGCTTCACCCCCGATGAGGAGATCGGCGAGGGCGCAAGCCTGTTTGACGTCGAGGGCTTCGGCGCGGCCTACGCCTACACCGTTGACGGCGAGGACGTCGGCGAGATCAGCTATGAGAACTTCAATGCCGCCGCTGCCGTCGTGACCGTGCACGGCTTCAGCGTCCACCCCGGCAGCGCCAAGAACTCGATGATCAATGCGCAGAACGTGGCCATGGAGTTCCACGCCGCGCTGCCCGCCTTCTCCCGCCCCGAGCACACCGAGGGCCGTGAGGGCTTCTTCCACCTGACGAGTATGCAGGGTGACGTGACCACCGCGCACCTGGGCTACATCGTGCGCGACCACGATGCTGCCAAGTTTGCCGCCCGCAAGGCCCAGATGCAGCATATTGCCGCCTGCCTGAATGACCGCTACGGTGCGGGCACGGTGGAGCTGGACATCAAGGACAGCTATTATAATATGTTGGAGAAAATTCAGCCCCACTTCCATCTGGTCGAGAACGCCCGCAAGGCCATCCGCGCGGCGGGCCTTGAACCCATCGAGACCCCGGTCCGCGGCGGCACCGACGGCGCGACCCTGAGCTATATGGGCCTGCCCTGCCCGAACCTCGGCACCGGCGGCTTCAACTTCCACGGCCCCTGCGAGTGCATCACCGCCGAGAAGATGGATCAGGGCGTCGAAATTTTGCTGAATCTGGTCGAGCTGTATAAATAAGGGCTCGGAGTTTATTGAAAAGGGATTGAATAAGACATAACAACAGCCCGTGCTTCCCAATCGAAGCACGGGCTGCTTGCTATTTGATTTTCTGCGAACCATAAAGCAGGATGTAGGGGCCGCACATGTGCGGCCCGCAACCTGACGGGAAACGCCCTTTTGCGGGAAAGCCGCGGGCCGGGCGTGCCCGGCCCCTACACGGCGTTTTTAGAAATCACTTCATCTTCCCCACATACACCAGATACGAATACAAATAAATCCACGCGCTGCCGCCAAAAACGGCGACCAGCAACACGATCAGCGTAGCAATGTCGCCCAGCAGGCCGCCCAGGAAGGCAAGCACCAACAGGACAATGCCCATAACGACAAAGGTGTACCCGCCCATGCGCTGGGTGCGCTGCCAGTTGTGCTCGTCGTTCAGCGCCCAGGGCGTGCGGCAGCCGAAGGTATAATTCTGCTTGATCTGCGGCATAAAATTGCCCAGGATGATGAACAGTACGCCGATGCCGCCGCAGACCAGAATGCTGACGAGGTTGCTGCTGTCCGGCAGCTTACCGAAAACAGCCAGGTCACTCAGCCAGCTGAATGCGGCCATCATCACGGTGAACAGCACTACGAACAGGTTCCATACCTTGCCGAACTTCTCAAAATTCTGGTGCTTGGGGTCGATCTTGCGGATGACCTCAAACATAATCAGCGTGACAAACGGTATCGCGGCCAAAAACAAAATCGTGGATTTCGGCCCCCAGCCGTTGACCTGCCCGCCGGCTCCCCAGTGGGTGGGCACAATGTCCGGCAGGGAGGGGTAGAAGTACAGGTGCGCGGCAAAATTCAGCACGCAGACCACGGTTAAAATCCAGAACAGCTTATTCTTTTTCATTGCTATCGTCTCCCTTTACAAGTCCGCAGTCATAAAACCACTTCATCAATTCCTGAAATACGGTCAGATTCACACTGTATACAATGTTCTGGCCGCGGCGCTCATCGGTAATAAGCGCCGCACTTTTTAAAATGTTCAGATGGTGACTGACGGACGGCTTTGTCATATCAAAATGTGCAGCGATCTCCCCGGCGGTCAGATCGCCCTGTGCCAGCAGTTCTAAAATGCGCCGCCGCGTCGGGTCGGCCAGCGCCTTGAAAGCATCTCCCAAACAGAACAACTCCTTTCCTGATAAACAATTAGATAAACGTCTAACTGTCTATGCCTTTACTATACTCCTATGCACCTGCCGTTGTCAATAGATATTTTAAAAAATATCTAACTATCCGCTCCCCTCCGACTGTTTCTCCAACTTTTACCAATGATTTTTCCTGCAAATTCACAATTTGTTTGCAATTTTCCTATTGACATAGTATGTGAATGTGCTACAATATTAGCAGTCGAGCGGATAGAGTGCTAAAGAAAAGCAAACACACAGAATTTGCGAAAATGGATTCTTGAGCTGCAAAATCCAAGCACTTTACGTGCGAGACTGCCAGAACAATGCGCTATCTGCACTAAAGGAGGTACGCACTATGAACATCGAACAAATGACACAGAAAACCCGTGAGGCTTTGCAGGCTGCACAGCGCATCGCGGTGGAATATTCCAACAACGCGGTGGAGCAGGAGCATCTGCTGGCCGCCCTTGCCCAGCAGCAGGACGGGCTTATCCCGCAGCTGCTGCAGACCCTCGGCATTGACGCCAATGCCTTTGCCCAGGCGGCCTTGCAGAAGGTCGAGGCGCTGCCCCGCGTGACCGGCTCGGGCCGTGACCCGGAGAAAATTTACATCTCCAACAATCTGGACCGCGCCCTCAACGCCGCCGAGCAGCAGGCCAAGCAGATGAAGGATGAATACATCAGCGTAGAGCATGTATTCCTCGGTGTTTTGCAGCGGCCCGGAAAGGCTGCCAGCGAAATCTTCAAGACTTTCGGCATCACAGCCGAGAAATTTATGAAGCAGCTGAGTGCGGTGCGTGGCAATCAGAGGGTCACGAGTGATAACCCGGAGGACACCTACAATGCCCTGAAAAAGTACGGTCAGGACCTTGTCGAAATGGCAAAGGCGCATAAACTTGACCCTGTGATTGGACGCGATACGGAAATTCGCAATGTCATCCGTATCCTGTCCCGCAAACGCAAGAACAACCCCGTGCTGATCGGTGAGGCCGGTGTCGGTAAGACCGCCATCGCCGAGGGGCTGGCGCAGCGGATCGAAAGCGGAGATGTGCCCGAGAACCTGAAGGATCATACCGTGTTCAGTCTGGACATGGGTGCGCTGGTCGCGGGTGCCAAATACCGCGGCGAGTTTGAGGAACGCTTGAAGAGCGTCCTCAACGAGGTCAAGAAGTCCGAGGGCAAGATCATCCTCTTCATCGATGAGCTGCACACCATTGTCGGTGCGGGCAAGACCGACGGCGCGATGGACGCGGGCAACCTGCTCAAGCCCATGCTGGCCCGCGGCGAGCTGCACTGCATCGGTGCGACCACGCTGGACGAGTACCGCGAGTATATCGAGAAGGACCCCGCGCTGGAGCGTCGTTTCCAGCCGGTCATGGTCAATGAACCGACTGTCGAGGACACCATCTCGATCCTGCGCGGTCTGAAGGAGCGCTACGAGGTCTACCACGGCGTCAAGATCCAGGACGCCGCCCTGATCGCCGCCGCGACGCTGTCGGACCGCTACATCACGGATCGCTTCCTGCCTGATAAGGCCATCGACCTCGTCGATGAGGCTTGCGCTATGGTCAAGACCGAGCTGGATTCGATGCCCGCCGAGTTGGACGAGATGAACCACCGCATCACCCAGCTGCAAATCGAGGAGGCCTCTTTAAAGAAAGAGACCGACGAGCTGTCCAAGCAGCGTCTGGCCACGCTGGAAAAGGAGATGGCCGAGCTGCGCGACAGCTTCAACAGCAAGAAGGCGCAGTGGGAGAACGAGAAGAACGCCGTGAACAAGGTGCAGAGCCTGCGCGCCGAGGTGGAATCCACCAAGGCCGAAATCGAAAAGGCGACCCGCACCGGCGACTACGCCAAGGCCGGTGAGCTGCAATACGGCAAGCTGCCCACCCTGCAAAAGCAGTTGGAGGAAGAAGAAAAGCTGGCCGAAGCAAAGAAAGAATCCAGTCTGCTTCGTGACCGCGTAACGGAAGAAGAAATTGCGAACATCGTCGCCCGCTGGACCGGTATCCCGGTCTCCAAGCTCGTCGAGGGTGAACGCGAGAAGCTGCTCCGCCTGCCGGACACGCTGCATCAGCGGGTCATCGGCCAGGACGAGGCCGTGCAGAAGGTCTCGGACGCTATCCTGCGCTCCCGCGCCGGCATCGCGAACCCGAACCGCCCCATCGGCAGCTTCCTGTTCCTCGGCCCCACGGGCGTCGGCAAGACCGAGCTGGCCAAGGCGCTGGCGCAGGCCCTGTTTGACGACGAGAAGAACATGGTCCGTATCGACATGACCGAGTATATGGAGAAATTCAGCGTCTCGCGTCTGATCGGTGCGCCTCCGGGATACGTCGGCTATGAGGAGGGCGGCCAGCTGACCGAGGCCGTGCGCCGCCACCCCTACAGCGTTGTGCTGTTCGATGAGGTCGAAAAGGCCCACCCGGACGTGTTCAACATCCTGCTGCAGGTGCTGGACGATGGCCGCATTACCGACAGCCAGGGCCGCACGGTGGACTTCAAGAACACCGTCATCATCCTGACGTCGAACCTGGGCTCTGACCTGATTCTGGAGGATCTGGAAAAGAGCCGCGCCAACGGCAGCAACGAGCTGTCCGACGAGGCCAGAAACGCCATTGACCAGCTGCTCAAGCGCCAGTTCCGCCCCGAGTTCCTGAACCGTCTGGACGACATTGTCTACTACAAGAGCCTGACCAAGACCGAGATCGGCTCCATCGTTGACCTGATGCTGGCCGACCTGCGCAAGCGTCTGGAGGACAAACAGCTGAAACTGGTTGTCACCGACGCGGCCAAGAACGCCATCATCGACGGCGGCTATGACCCGATCTACGGCGCCCGCCCCTTGAAGCGGTACATCCAGTCCCATGTGGAAACGATGATCGCGAAGGAGATCATCGGCGGCGCCCACACGGCAGGGGACACCCTGACCGTGGATGCGGATGGGAACGGACAGCTGATTTTGCGGTAAGCGCAGTACTATGCTGACACCGTAGGGGCGAACATTGTTCGCCCGCCAACCTTGCCTTGCAAACCGTTTACGGTATAGCTGCCGTAAACGGCCACGGGCGAACATTGTTCGCCCCTACAAAAAAACGCACCGGATTGTGTGGAGCTTTTCCATACAACCCGGTGCATTTTTATTGGTATGCAAAACTTACAAAATGCCCAGCCCCGTCAGCAGCGTCTTGACACCGATCAGGATCAGCACAATGCCGCCGATGCGCTCGGCGGGGGCACGGTACTTGTCGCCGAACATGGCACCGACCTTGACGCCGATGGCGGACAGCAGGCAGGTGATAACGCCGATCAGCCCGGCAGCGGGCAGAATGTCCACCTGCATGGCTGCAAAGCTGACGCCGACGGCGAACGCATCAATGCTGGTGGCGATGGCCAGCGGCAGCATGGCTTTGGCGGAGTAGTCGTCGTCCAGCTGCTCGTCGCCGCCAAAACTCTCCTTGATCATGTTCGCACCGATGAGCGCCAGCAGCACAAACGCGATCCACGGGCCGAACTTCGTCAGCAGCGCGGCAAACCGGTCACCGAGAAAATAGCCCAGTGCAGGCATCAAAAACTGAAATCCGCCGAACCAGACGCCGCAGATCATAGCGTGCTGCAGACTTACCTTGCGGACGGACAGCCCCTTGCAGATCGAGACGGAGAATGCGTCCATCGAGAGGCTGACGGCAATCAGGATCAGGTCGAATAAAGTCATGATTTTCTCCTCCGTTTTGGCAGGGTGCAGACAATAAAAAAGACCTATCTACCCGTGAAAACGGGCAGATAAGTCTCGTCGTTTAAAGTAAAGCCAGAGCAAACGCTCATTGTGTTGGCAGAACTGCACGGCGGCTGCTCCACCGCTGCGCTGACTACTCCCTTATTGCTTCGGATAGTGTAGCATAGGTGAGAATGCTTGTCAATACGTTAGAAATGGCTAATCTTAAACAAAAGGCTTCCCCCGCGGGGGAAGCTGTCAGTGGCTCCGACCACTGACTGATGAGGGCTGACCCTGCCATGGTATCCCGCCAACGGGTAAAAATGGCAAACATACCCCTCATCCGGCCCTGCAGGGCCGGCTTCAGTCTACGCGCTAAGAGCCGCCTACGGCGGTTGCGCTCCGACACGCGCCTGCGGGCGCAGCCCCACAGGGGAAGGCAAGATGCTTGCATAATCCCCCATTTTAGAGTACAATATACACAAATCTGCATTCCGGGGGAATAACCATGCAATATAAAGTTTTGGCGCTGGACCTTGACGGCACCCTGACCAACACCGAAAAAGTCATCACGCCGCGCACTAAGGCGGCATTGCAGGAGGCAGCCCGCCGCGGCGTCTGCATCGTGCTGGCCAGCGGACGGCCCACCGTAGGCATTGAGCCGCTGGCCAGGGAGCTCGAGCTCGAAAAGTACGGCGGCTGTATTTTGAGTTACAACGGCGGCAAGATCATCGACTGCCGGACCGGACAGACGCTGGTGCAGCATGCCTTCCCGGCAGACCTGATCGAGCCGGTCTGCACGTTCAGCCGCTATTGGAACGTCGTGCCGCTGACCTACGACAAAAACGGCATCGTGACCGAGGTCCCCGACGCCCCCTACGTGCTGGAGGAAGCCCGCATCAACAAGATCCCCGTGCGCAAGGTGGAAAACCTGCCCGCCGAGGTGACCTACCCCATCAACAAGCTGCTGTTGACCGGCGACCCCGCCGACATGCCGCACGTTGAGGAGCTGATGCAGCAGGAGTTTGCGGGCAAGCTGTCCATCTGCCGCAGCGCACCTTTCTTTATTGAAACAATGCCCCTCGGCGTCGGCAAGGATACCTCGCTGGAAATTCTGCTGCGCGCCAAGGGCCTGACCCCCGCCAACCTGATGGCCTGCGGTGACGGCTGGAACGACCTGCCGATGATACGCCTGGCCGGTATGGGCGTGGCCATGGGCAACGCCCAGCCGCCGGTCAAGGCCGCGGCCAACTACCTGACCGCCGATAACGACCACGACGGCGTGGGCCTGGCGGTGGAAAAGTTTATTTTGAATGAGGAGACCTGACCTGTGAATCTGATCGTTTTCGATTTGGAATGGAACATCGGCTACCAGCCGAAAACCTTCTTCTATCACGGCACGGAGCTGACGCTGCGCGGTGAAATCATTCAGATCGGCGCGGCCCGCATCAATGACCGCGGCGACGTGCTGGATACGTTTGAGGTCAACCTCAAGCCGCATATTTTCCGCAAATTGCAGCATCATATCGCCAAGGTCACGGGTCTGTCCCAGGGCGACCTGGACGCGGGCCTGCCGATGAAGGAGGGTCTGCAGAAATTTCTTGACTGGGCGGGCGACGATGCCGAGCTGGCCGAGTGGGGCCTGGACGACGTGCCGGTTTTAAAGCAAAACCTGTTCCTCGTCGGGCTGGATGAAAACTGGCCGAACCGCTGGTACGACCTGCAGCGCATCTTCCTGCAGGCTTACCCCCGCAAGGAGGGAGAGGGCCTGACCCTGGAAAGCGTTGTGGACCGCCTGGGCATCCCCAAGGAAGAACCGTTCCACAACGCACTGGACGACGCGCTCTATACGGCCAGGGTCTGCCGCAAGCTGCCGCTGGCCGAGGGCCTCGCGACCTATCCGACGGAGGAGGAGCTGCTGACCGAGGCGCTGCTCGGTGCCGAGAACACGGGCCGCGATGTGCAGCTGTTCATGAACCGTATGGAACACGACGACTACCGCAGCGTGCCCGAGCTGTATCAGGCACGCTGCCCTGAGTGCGGCGCGCCGCTGCAAAACGACGAGGTCTGGCTCAAGCGCGGCAACACGGGCTACTTTACCAGAGCAGTCTGCCCCTACTGCGGGCACTGGTATCTGCGCTTTAAGCTGAGCCGCCGCGACGGCCTGCATTGGAGCTTTGCCCGCTGCATCGACCCGGCTACCCCGGAGTACGATGCCAAATGGGACAAACAGAAGGCAGCTCTGCTTGAGCGCATGAAGCGCAAGCAGGAGCGGAATATAAAAGAGTGATGAACCCCAAGCTCCGTCTCTGCGGGGCACCTCCCTCGTAACCGGGGGAGGCTTTTTTTATTTTCTGTCCTCCCGCTCTTGACAAATCCGGCGTTCTGTCTTATGATTGATGAAAACGTAACACAATTTTTACAAAATTGCAAATATAGCAACAAGAGGTACAAGATGGATACAGAACGCTGGCAGATCTTATTAAAGGCAATCGACCGCGGCAGCCTGCGTGCGGCGGCGGAGGAGATGGGGTTTACGGTCTCCGGCATCAGCCGCAGCGTGGCAACGCTGGAAAAGGAGCTGGGCTTTGCCCTGCTGCACCGCGCCAAAAGCGGCGTGCAGCCCACCGCGGAATGCCGCCAGCTGCTGCCGTCGGTGCGTGAGCTGCTGTTTGCGCAGGAGCGGCTGGAACAGACCGCAGCCAAGGTGCGCGGCGCAGACTGCGGCACCATTGTCATCGGTACGGCGTATAACTGCTACTATGAGTGGGTCACCCGGATGATGGCGGCGTTCCGCACACGGCACCCCGGCGTGGTCATCAAGATCGTCAACGGCACCAGCAGCGAGCTGGCCGAGATGCTGCTGGATCACCGCACGGATTTCTGCCTCATCAGCCACCGTGACTCGCTGCCGGTCTGGCTGCCCATCCGCCAGGACGAGCTGATGGTCCTGCTGCCCAAAAACCACCCGCTGGCGGACCGCGAGTCCTTCCCGGTGGAAAGCCTGAAGACCGAACCGTTCATCGACAGCTATCCGGGCATGGAGACCGACATCACTCTGATTTTTGACAAGCTGAAGGCCCGCCCCGACGCGCGCTATTCCACGATGGACATCACGGCGACCTATGCCATGGTGTCGGCGGGCTTGGGTATCAGCGTAAACAACGCCATCAACCACCAGGACGGCTATCCCGGCGTCGTGGAGCGCCCGATGAATCCCCACCAGATGATGGAGATCGGTCTCGCCTGCGGCGAGAACCTCGCCCCCGCCGCCCAGGCGTTCCTGGATTTCGTGAAGGAGCGGCTGCCGGAATAAAGTGATAGGCAAATGAAATGAATACTAATGAATACTATAATAAGTGAGAGCCTTTTTGAGGAACGTTTGTCTCAGCTTACGGCAATTGCAGTGGCAAATCAAAAGGGCACAGGAGACGACTCGACAGAGGTATCCTTCCACTCGGGCGACTGGTATCATGAAGAAGGCTACAAGAGACAGGTTTGGACGGAAGCACATAAGAAATTGCAGTTGAATGGCTGGAATGATAAGACAGATTCTGAAATTGTAAAGTGCGTACTGAATACCTTTTCAGTTGTTGTAGAGGAAGAACGCGAAAATCTTGTTTCGTTGCCCAGCTATATGTTGACATCAGAAGTCTTTACGAATGACTGCCAAAAGACGGCGTGGATTTTGAAACGACTGTTCCGGGGAAATGTTAGTGACGAGGAAGACTGCTTTCATGAGCTGGTAATATTATTATCCACTAAACGAATTTATGACCCGTTCTCTGTGATTGCTTACCTGTTTTTTCTCAAAGACCGTGAACGCTATGTGACGGTCAAAAAGGATCATTACCGGAATATTAGTTTTCCGAAGCTGGAAATATCGATCTCGTGCTTGAACGAATGTACATGGGAAAATTATCAGACGATAATAGACATTGCCAGACAGATTGAAGTGCTTTTGGAAAGATATTTCGAGGATGTGGAGCTGATTGACGCACAATCTTTCTTGTGGATGATGTGGAGAGTGGAAAAGGCATGGCCGTGGGTGGCAAAACGTGTCGAGCCAAACGTAGGTGTTGAAGAAACTCGTGTGATGTATCCGGATGGGAAGAAGACGGAGTATTACGTCACCCGTTACGAGCGCAGCCCACAGAACCGCGCAGCAGCGATTCGGATTCATGGCTGTAAATGCAGTGTCTGCGGTTTTGATTTTGAAAAGACCTACGGTGCACTGGGCAAAAACTTTATCGAGGTTCACCATTTAGTTCCGTTGTCTTCTCTGGACGAGGAAGTGAAGGTGAACCCGGAGACAGACCTGGTCTGCCTTTGTGCAAACTGCCACCGCATGATTCACCGCAAAGTGAACGCAATTCTGACACCAGAGCAACTCAAGCATATCATGGTGGAGGCTGCGGCAAATAGTGCTTTATGAAAATGACCGCCAGACGAGGAAAACGTCTGGCGGTCATTTTGATTTTGGTCTCAATACGTGATAATGATGCCCTGATCCTGCGCGTAGAAGCTGCACAAGCCGGAGCAGGGCACGATCTTCACCGGAGCGCCGGGCCACTTGGCCTCAATGCCGTGATGCAAAAGCTGGGCGGCGTTCTGATTGCCGCACTCGCTGATGAGCACCGGATGGACACCATCGTATTTGTCCTCGTCCATCTGCTCCAGAATCTTTGCCAGCACGCGGGTCTCGCCGCGGGTCTTGAAGTAAAAGTCGATCTTGCCGTCCGGCGTGCGGCGGCCCAGAACGCGCATGTTCAGGCGGCCTGCGATAAAACCAACTACCCTGTTGACACGGCCGTTCTTGGCCAGATTGTCAAAGCTCGCCAGTGCAAACAGGATGTGGGTGCTATCGGCAAACTTTTTCAGCGCAAAGCAGATGTCGTCAAATGTCTGATCCTCGCCGATCAGCTTGTTGGCCAGCTCGGCGGCACCGGCCAGCGCACCGGAGCAGCTCAGCGTGTCCAGCACAAAAATTTTCTTTTCGGGGTGCTCCTCCAGCACCATCTCGCGCGCGGCCATGGCGGCATTGTAGCTGCCGGACAGGTTGCTGCTGATGGTGAGGGCAAACACGTTGTCCGCCTGCAAAAAATATTCGGCCCATTCCTCGGGACTGGGGCAGGCGGTGGTGCTGGCACCGTTGTAGTCGGTCATGGCCTGCAGCATCTGCTGGGTGTTCAGCGTGGCAAGGTCAACATACTCGCGTTCACCAACGCGGATTTTAAACGGTACAAGGGCAAACTGCACGCCCGGTGCCGGGTTTTCCAGCTCGCGGATCTCGCAGGAGCTGTCGGATACGATCATCCATGCCATGGGGCAGGACCTCCGTTCTGTGATGATTGGTCACGTCTATTCTTACTCTTATTATAGGGGTACAGGAGAAAAGCGTCAAGCTAATTTTTGCAAACGGCCCTTTTCGGTCTGTAAAATTTGCTGTGGCCACTTGTACCCGGTGCGGTTCCGGCGTATAATAGCTATACATGCTTGATTGCGTAAAGAACAGGAGCTTTTATGGCTGATTTTTATACCTACCGTAATGAGGTCGCAGGCAGGCGCCGCAAGCGCAGACTGTTCCTGATCCTCATCGTTGTTTTGGCGGCGCTCTGCATCGGCGTGGGCTACTTCTGGTTCACCCGGCAGAGTGCCCCGGCTCAGACTTCCCCGGCGGAATCCGCTACGCCGGAGCAGGCCGCGTCCGCCGCTGCGCCCACCGAGGCCCCCTCGGCAGCCCCGGCAGACATTGCCGAGCCGCAGCGCATCCTACCGGGCGTCGATACCGCCGCGTGGGACAAGTCCGAGGCCGTCGCGGCCACGATCGACACCGAGTACCGCAACACCGATCACCGCATGGTGGCTGTCCCGATGCTGGGCACCGTGACGAACGACTATTTCAACACCGTCACCTTCGCGGGCGACAGCATCGCGTCGGGCCTGGGCATCTACGATACAGGCTACCACAATGCCCACTACGCCACCTACGTCAGCGCGGGCGTGCAGACCTTTGTCAACAATGTCAGCGTCAAGAACGCCGTCACCGGTGCGAACGAGACCCCGATGGAAACCATTGCCGCCAGCCAGCCGGATTATCTCTATATCCTTGTCGGCACGAACAACCTCGTCGTGCAGGGCAGTGAGGACAGCTTTATCGCCTACTACGAGCGCCTCATTGATATGCTGCGTGAGCAGCTGAACCCCGGCGTGACGATTTATATCCAGTCCATTCCCGGCGTACAGGAGGATGTGGTCGCCTCCAAGCCCGGTCTGGACAACACCCGCATTGCCACGGTCAACGACCTGCTGGCCAACATGGCGCTGCGCAAGGGCTGCTACTATATCAACATCCGCGAGGCCCTGACCAACCCCGCCGACGGCAGCCAGATCGACGACTACGCCACGAAGGACGGCGTCCACTTCAATGCCGCGGGCTACCATGCCTGGGCCGAATATCTGGCCACCCACACGGTCTGGAACCGCCGCAGCGTCTACAGCGGCGAGAACCCGTACTACATCTACGGGACCTGAAAATAATTTCCGGATTGCACAAATCCCCTGCAAAGTGTAAAAAGAACCTTGCAGGGGACTTTTTTTGTACGTTTGTCCGAAAAAACGCCCGATTTATGTCGAACTTGTACAAAACGAATAGGCAACATACGAAAATTTTAGCAGAATATTACACAAAAGACCTTGCATTTCCCGTAAGAAACAGGTAATATAGAGACAGAGATTATATAGAGTCGGTGTACTGTATCCACTACAGCACCGCTCAAAAGGGGAGATTACGTTGAAACAGCGCAAAGAAACGCCCAAAAGCTCCGATCTGCCCATTTATCTGTTCAAGCAGGGCAACAATCAGGAGGCCTATCGCTACTTCGGTGCGCATCTGTGCGAGGAAAACGGCGAGGCCGGCGCGGTGTTCCGTGTCTGGGCACCGCACGCCAAGGCCGTTTCCATTGTGGGTGACTTCAACAGCTGGACGCCCGGCGAGCACCCCATGGAAAAGGTGACGGACGGTATCTGGGAGCGCTTCGTTCCCGGCATCAAACAATTTGATGTCTACAAATACTGCATCACCACCCCGGCGGATGAGCTGGTCTATAAGGCTGACCCGTATGCCTTCCATACCGAGACCCGCCCGTCCAACGGCAGCAAGGTCTATGATATTGAGGGCTACACCTGGGGGGATGCCGCCTGGGTCAGTGACGAGGAAAAGCGGGATGTCATCAACAGCCCGATGTCCATTTACGAGCTGCAGGCCGGCAGCTGGAAGATGAAGGACCCCGAAAACGGCGTGCCCTACAACTATGCCGAGCTGGCCGACGAGCTGATCCCGTACATAAAGGAAATGGGCTACACCCACGTGGAGCTGCTGCCCATCACCGAGTATCCTTTCGATGGCAGTTGGGGCTATCAGGTTACGGGCTATTTTGCCCCGACAAGCCGCTACGGCACGCCGAAGGACTTCATGGCCTTCGTCGACAAGCTGCATCAGGCGGGCATCGGCGTCATTCTGGACTGGGTCCCGGCCCACTTCCCGAAGGATGGCTACGGCCTGTACATGTTCGACGGCGCCCCTTGCTATGAGGACCCCAACCCCCGCCGCGGTGAGCACAAGGAATGGGGCACAATGGTCTTTAACTACGGCATGAAGGAGGTCGAGAGCTTCCTGATCTCCAGCGCCATGTTCTGGGTGGACCGCTATCATGTGGACGGTCTGCGCGTCGATGCTGTCGCCAGTATGCTCTACCTCGACTACAACCGCAAGGACGGCGAGTGGGAGCAGAACGTCAACGGCGGCAAGGAAAATCTCGAGGCCATCGCCTTCCTGCAGAAGCTGAACACGGCTATCTTGGGCCGCTATCCGCATAAAATGATGATCGCCGAGGAATCCACCGCCTGGCCGCTGGTCACAAAGCCCGCGTCCGACGGGGGCTTGGGCTTCAATTTCAAGTGGAACATGGGCTGGATGAACGACATGCTCAGCTACATGAAAACCGATCCGCTCTTCCGTGCCGGCAACCACGGCAAGGTCACGTTCAGCTTCTTCTATGCGTTCAGTGAGAACTTCGTGCTGCCCATCAGCCACGACGAGGTCGTCCACGGCAAGTGCAGCCTGCTGAACAAGATGCCCGGCGATTATGAGGAAAAATTCTCGAACCTGCGAACCTTCTTTGGCTACATGATGGCCCACCCCGGCAAAAAGCTGCTCTTTATGGGCCAGGACTTCGGCCAGTTTATCGAGTGGGACGAGAAGAAGCCGCTCGACTGGATGCTGCTCGGCTACGATAAGCACCGTGAGCTGCAAAGCTACGTCAGGGATCTGAACCACTTCTACCGTGACACGCCCGCCCTGTGGCAGGTCGATTACAGCTGGGAGGGCTTCCAGTGGATCGTGCCCGACGACAGCAAGCAGAGCGTCATCGCGTTCCTGCGCCGCGACGCTGCGGGCAAGATGGTGCTTGTCGTCTGCAACTTCAACCCGGTGCTGCGCAAGGAGTACCAGATGGGTGTGCCGAACCCCGGCAGCTACAAGGAGATCCTCAACTCCGACGATAAGAAGTACGGCGGCTCCGGCGTGACCAACGGCACGGTCAAGACGAAGAAGGGCCCGATGCACGGCTTCGACCAGCATATTTCGCTGACGCTGCCGCCGCTGTCCACCCTCTACCTGAGCGTGCCCGCTGCCCGCAAGCCGCGCGCCGCCAAGGCGGAGGACAAGGCAGCGGAAAAGCCCGCCAAGCCCGCCGCCAAAAAGACGGCAAAAACCACTGCCAAGACTGCGGCCCCTGCCGCAGACGCCGTGACCGAGGCGGCTCCCAAGCGCCGCGGACGTCCGCCCAAGGCCAAAACGACGGTGTAAGCCGTCTTTGGATATATGTTAAAAACGGCATTCTGCCGAAATTTTAAGGGGAGAAATCTTATGGCTAAAGAAATGATCGCAATGATCCTGGCAGGCGGCCAGGGCTCGCGTCTGTACGCGCTGACCCAGAAGCTCGCCAAGCCGGCAGTTCCGTTTGGCGGAAAGTATCGTATCATCGACTTCCCGCTGTCCAACTGTGTCAATTCTGACATTGACACGGTGGGCATCCTGACCCAGTATCAGCCCCTCGTCCTGAACGAGTACATCGGCAACGGCCAGCCGTGGGACCTTGACCGCCTGCACGGCGGTGTTCACGTTCTGCCGCCGTACCAGCAGGCCTCCGGCTCTGACTGGTACAAGGGCACGGCCAACGCCATCTATCAGAACCTGTCTTTCATTGACCGCTATGACCCCAAGTATGTCATCATCCTGTCCGGCGACCAGATCTGCAAGCAGGATTACTCTGACTTCCTGCGCTTCCATAAGGAGAAGAACGCAGAGTTCTCCGTCGCCGTCATGGAGGTGCCATGGAGCGAGGCATCCCGCTTCGGCCTGATGGTCACCGATGAGGATGACCGCATCAACGCCTTCCAGGAAAAGCCGAAGGAGCCCAAGTCCAACCTGGCTTCCATGGGCATCTACATCTTCAACTGGGACATCCTGAAGAAATACCTGAGCGAGGACGAGGCTGACCCCAACTCCGAGAACGACTTTGGCAAGAACGTCATTCCCAACCTGCTGAAGGATGGCCGCCGTATGTATGCGTACCACTTCAGCGGCTACTGGAAGGACGTCGGCACGATCTCCAGCCTGTGGCAGGCCAACATGGAGGTCTTGGACCCGAAGCATTCCGGTATCAACCTGTTCGACGAGAACTGGAAGATCTATTCCCGCAACACGGGCCGTCCCTGCCAGCAGATCGGCAGCGACGCCACCATCTCCAACTCGATGATCTCCGAGGGCTGCAAGGTCAACGGTACGGTCAATAATTCCATCCTGTTCCCCGGCGCAGTCGTTGAGAAGGGCGCTACGGTCGAAGCAGCCGTCGTTATGGGCGGCACGGTCATCAAGGCCGGTGCGTCCGTCAAGCACTGCATCGTGGCCGAGAACGTCACGATCGAGGAGGGCGCAACCGTCGGCGCTATGCCCGAGGGCGGCCTGAACATTGCCGAGCCCGGCGATGTCGCCACCGTCGGCTCCGGCGTCGTCATCGGCAAGGGCGCAGTGGTTGGCCCCAAGGCAATGGTCTCCAGCGATGTAAAGGATGGTGAGGAACAATGGTAAACAGCAATGTGAATGCTCTCGGCGTCATTTTCGCCAATACGTATGATAACCTCGTTCCCGAACTGGTGGCGGAGCGCTCCATGGCCTCCATCCCGTTCGGCGGACGTTACCGCCTGATCGACTTCACGCTGTCCAGCATGGCCAACGCCGGCATCGACAACGTGTCCGTCATCGTGCGTAAAAACTACCACTCTCTGATGGACCACCTGGGCGCAGGCCGTGAGTGGGACCTGACCCGTAAGCGCGGCGGCCTGAATATCGTCCCGCCCTTTGCCGAGCGCAGCGTCAAGCTGTACTCCGGCCGTGTGGACGCACTGGACAGCATCCTGAACTGGCTCGAGGCGCAGAAGGAGCGCTACGTCATCCTGTCTGACTCCTACATTGCCATGAACTTCGACTTCAATAAGCTGATCGATGCCCATGTCAAGTCCGGCGCTGACGTCACGATGGTTTATAACCGCGCCGCCATCCCCGAGGGTGCCCGCAGTGATAACTACACCATCCGTCTGGATGACAATGACCGCGTTGTTGAGATTCTGTCCAACGACTACCGCATCGGTGAGCAGAACCTCGCCATGAACATCTATGTCATTGAGCGCGAGAGCCTGATCCACCTGATCCACGATGCCTCCGTCCGCGGCCTCGTCTACTTCGAGCGCGACATCCTGGCCCGCAACCTCAAGCTGCTGAACGTCCATGCCTACCGGTTCGACGGCTATGTCGCCCGCGTCTCCGACATGAAGAGCTACTTCGACGAGAATATGCGTCTGCTCCAGGAAGGCAGCATGGACGCCCTGTTCGGACCCGCGCCCATCTACACGAAGATTCGTGACGATAACCCGACCCGCTACCTGGAGGGCAGCTCTGTCAAGAACAGCCTGCTGGCTGACGGCTGCGTCATCGAGGGCTCCGTTGAGAACAGCGTGCTGTTCCGCGGCTGCAAGATCAAGAAGGGCGCTGTTGTCAAGAACTGCGTCCTGATGCAGGATACCGTTGTTGAGCCGAACTGCAATGTGGAGTACGTCGTCACCGATAAGAACGTCCACATCACCGAGGACAAGAAGCTGACCGGCACCGACACCTTCCCGGTGTTCGTCGCCAAGGGCCACAGCGTATAAAATACCCCGCCAGCAAAACGCTGACACAGGGGAGACATAACGCTCATAGAGGTCGAACTCCCTCTCCCCGGAGACGACTTTGATGAGAGGGCGGGGGAGAGCCAGACTTTCCCTCGCCCTCATTTTGTGAAACTCGCACGGAGGTGCTTATGAAAATCCTGTACGCAGCCAGCGAGGCTGCACCCTTTGCCAAGTCCGGCGGCCTGGCCGATGTTGCGGGCGCTCTGCCCAAGGCGCTGGTCCGCGACGGCATCGACGCCCGCGTCGTTATGCCGCTGTACGGCGACCTGAAATTCAAGGATACGCTGACCTATGTCACCAACTTCAGCGTGCCCGTGGGCTGGCGCAGCCAGTACTGCGGCCTGTTCAAGGCCGAGCGCGACGGCGTTGTCTTTTACTTCATCGACAACGAGTATTACTTCAAGCGCAGCGGCCTGTACGGCTTCTATGACGACGGCGAGCGTTTCGCGTTCTTCTCCCGCGCCATTCTGGAGATGCTGTTCTACACCGACTTTGAGCCGGACATCATCAACTGCAATGACTGGCAGACCGCATTGACGCCCGTCTACCTGAACCTGTACTACCGCCATCTGGATAAGTTCAGCCGCATCAAGACGGTGTTCACGATCCACAACATTGCCTACCAGGGCAAGTATGGTCTGGATATTCTTGAGGATACCTGCGGCATCGGCGCACGTGACGCCCATGTTGTGGAGTATGACGGCTGCGCCAACTTCATGAAGGGCGCCATCGAGTGTGCAGACAAGGTCACCACCGTCAGCCCGACCTACGCGCAGGAGATCCTCGACCCGTGGTTCAGCCACGGTCTGGACGGCTTGCTGCGCCAGAAGCAGTATAAGCTGTGCGGCATTCTGAACGGTATTGACGTCGATGTCTTTAACCCTGCCACCGACCCTGACATTGCCAAAAACTACGACGCCGAGACCTTCCAGGAGGGCAAGGCTGTCTGCAAAGAGGCCCTGCAGGACGAGTTCGGCCTGCATAAGGACGGCAGCCCGGTCATGGCCATGGTCACCCGGTTGGTTGGCCACAAGGGCGTTGACCTGGTTCAGGCCATCGCCGAGGGTCTGCTGCAGCAGGGCATCGAGCTGGTCATCCTCGGCTCTGGCGAGGCCCAGTATGAGAACTTCTTCAACGAGCTGTGCGCACGCAACCCGGGCCGCGTCGGTGTCTACATCGGCTTCAACGCCAAGCTGGCACAGCAGATCTACGCCGGTGCCGACATCTTCCTGATGCCGTCCCGCTCCGAGCCCTGCGGCCTGGCCCAGATGGTCTCCTGCCGCTACGGCACGATCCCCGTCATCCGCGAGACCGGCGGCCTGAAGGACTCTATCCGCGACTCCGGCGACGGCTACGGCAACGGCTTTACCTTTGCCAACTACAACGCCCATGAGCTGTATGAGGCCTGCTGGCGCGCCAAGGAAGGCTATTGGCAGAAGGACGGCTGGCCCGTGCTGGTCAAGCGCGCCATGGAGTGTGACTTTAGCTGGTCCAACTCCGCCAAGAGCTACGAGGGCCTGTACAACGAGGTCGTCAACCTCTGGTAATCTTTTCATAAAATGCGGTCTTTCGTCGAAAGGCGGGGGACCGCATTTTTCGTTGAAAAAAGCAGCATTTTTCTCAAAAAATCGCTTGACATTTCTTCTGCCAGCCGTTATAATAATACACGTCGTCAGGGCCACGGCCCACGGCGAAAAGAATATGCGGATGTGGCGGAACTGGCAGACGCGCTAGATTCAGGTTCTAGTTCCCTTAAAAGAGTGTGGGTTCAAATCCCTTCATCCGCACCATAAGACTGTGATGAAAAAGATGTCACAGTCTTTTTTCTTTGTTGTAGCGTCGAAAATCGGCGATTTCGCCAACCGATTTTTGAACACGGTTTTACAGTGTTGTCCAACCATTTTTGGGCGGTTTGCCCACCCTGAAGCCCACTTTCTTTGCCATTTTTTGGAATTTGGCAGGGGAGTGGGCAATTTTTTTGAGAAAAAACAGAATAAATCCTGCTGTTTTCAGAATGTTTTCAATTTCCCCGTAGCCATACCAGAACCCGGATCTTTCGACAGAAGAGCGCATCAGCGACCTGATGAGCCGGATGACCCTTGAAGAAAAGATCCTGCAGACAGATCAGTATTATTCCGGCGATTTTACAACGCAGGACGAAAACGGCAAGGTTACAGCCGTGGATATGCAGCGGTTTGATGCACTGATGCAGCACAATAGTGTCGGCAGTGTGCAACTGCGCGGTATGACTGCTGCCCAAGCCAATGTTGTGCAGCGGTAAGAAGGTTGTAAAGCTGCTGGATTATGCTTAGCAAAACAGAACTGTTCATTTAGAATATAAGCCGCTTGTTCTTTGCGGCATAATAAAAGGTACAAATTATATACCAGTAAGGAGGATCTGCATGAAAACTTCATCTATTCTTGACACCTATCAGACCTGGCTGACCCACCGGGAGTACAGCCCCGCCACCATCCAGAAGTACACCAAAGCCCTGGCCCGCTTTTTGCCGATACCGGGGCAGGGGACATCCCGACCCGCGAGACCGTTGCAGCCTGGCGGGATAGCCTGACCGAAAAGGGCTATACCCCTGCCACCGTCAACGCGATGCTGGCTGCCGTCAATGATTACCAAGAGAGCATCGACAACGTGGCTGGCAAAGCTAACTCTTTCCACAAGTTCATACACGGTCAGTCGATTTCCATCATCCACAATAAC
>ENA-UONS01000887-UONS01000887.1-human-gut-metagenome-genome-assembly--contig:-CS19-NODE-887-length-31266-cov-15.046586_pt1 | contig 31266 bp, 25 predicted proteins | sample MGYA00242458_ERZ724005 | MGnify/ENA metagenome assembly ERZ724005
TCCGGCTTGGAGAGCGGTTAATTGATGGCTTGAAATGTGATTAGGAAAACATTTCCGGGGCAGTAAAAAGGTACAGTTTGAAGATAGAAAAGAGTCCTGGCCCCTCTCAGAAGATAATATTTCGTTTGTTTGGGGTGCGTTATAAGAATAAGTCGGTTTTAGCAGATTAAAGTGAGAGCTGCTGGGGGCTTGGCTTTATGACGCGCTATCTAGGTATTCAGTAGAGGTATCCTGTTTTCTCATTAAGAACTTTTGTTTACGGATGCTGGCGCTTTTACTAATAGTCAGTTCGCTTGAAATCTTACATGTTCAGGAGTGAGATTTTGGACTTGTAATATTATGGCAGATAATAGGGTTGTTTAAGATGAATATTGCGATGTATCGGACTGGCTCATAAAATTAATCCGAGAAACAAACTTATCGTCTCTCGGATTAATTTAGGGGCTTTATGAAGCGTTTTATTGTAAGTAATATCGTATTGTTTTGTCTGCGAAAGCGGCTCGCTGGGCTTTATTTATGCCATTGCTATTAGCCAGAGTGCAGGTATACTTGCGGTCTTGCTATTTAGCCTTTCATTTCTATTATTTTCCAGATATCTTTTTCTGTGGCATTGAACGGTCCGTGTGATTGTAATTTGATGGTACACATGGCTGCAGCAAACTTACCGGCTTCTTCGTATGAGGCGCCTTTGTTGCGCATGTACAGGTATCCTACCATATAGGTATCTCCGCATCCAGTAGCATCTACTACTTGTGGAGTAGGATATGCAGGGATTTCGTAGAAGGTATCGTTTACATAAATCAATGAACCTTTGTCTCCTAAAGTAATGAGGACTTCTTTTACTCCCCACTTGGCTATTTTTTTTGCAGCTTCATGTGGGTCTTGGCATTGGGTCAGGACTTCCATTTCTGCTTCATTGGCTTTTAAAATATCGATGTACTTCAACACTTCCTCTTTTTCTGACCAGTCTACAGGAAATACCTTTTGATTCTCTATTTTGCGTAGGAAACCTTGAACATCGGCAGAGATGATGCTGCTTTGGGCTAATGACTTAATAACTTCTGATGAAAAGTCGGATGCGGTGAGTGTTCCTAAATGTACTATATGGGCTTTGATTTCAGATAGGTCTTTTGTTTGAAAAGGATCGGCCTGTGCTGTTACTCTTTGTTTGCGCTCATTTTGGTTTTCGCTATATATGTTTTCAAAACAAAGTGTATTCTTGCTGGGTAGTGCTATGATTTCTATGCCGTCTTTCTTTTGTTGCTCTACAATGTGCATGTCTGCTTCTCCAAGAGCTGTTACTAATAAGAACCTTTCTTTATTAAGGTGTTTGATAGCTTCTGCAAAGTAAAATGCAGTGCCGCCAGGCATGTTGACAGTGTTTTTGGGGCTGATGTTGGTATCTCGCGTAATATAACCTATACAACATAGGTCATATAATGGTTTTTCTTTATCTCTTGAACAGTTTTGTACTTTATGGGTTTCTTTGGTTGTATTAGTTGTCATAAATCAATTACTTTTAGGATGGCAGGATGGAGAGCCATCTTTTCTTTAGGGTTCTTTTTGCGGCGCAAAGGTACAAATTAATTCCTTGAAATCACTGGTTTGTATCCTTTACTTCATTGTACGTCTTAAAAAGATGATGATGTTTAGTGGAGCTTTTACTTATAGGAATGGTTTTATTCGAATGGTGTTGGGAGGTCTGACCGGGTAGAATTGGCTTGTCTGGGTAATATTTGAACTGTATTATTCGGAAATAAACGGGTATTGTTTCCTGCTTAGTGATTTTTTAAAGCTCGTTTTGGGATAATATACCCTTGTCTTTTATGGTTTCTTCCTGAATTGCACTTGTGAAATAGAGTTAAAATGAAGAAAGTGCGATTTTTATAATTCTGTGTATTGTGTTGATAATTAGAATAATATGAAAATATTCGATTTTAATTCGATATTTTTGCAAGAAAAAAATGCTCGAATGTCTTGCAGATATAAAAAAAATGCGTACCTTTGCAACCGCAATCGAGAGAGAAAGCAACGAAAGAAAAACTTAATGGTGCGTTAGTTCAGTTGGTTAGAATACATGCCTGTCACGCATGGGGTCACGGGTTCGAGTCCCGTACGCACCGCAAATTAGAAAAAGCTCTGATTCACAATAGAATCGGAGCTTTTTTATTTTTGTCTATCTGTGTAATTCGGCAATTTGTAAGATGGCTCAAGTTGGGGGTGGTGCAGTGGGGTGTGGATTGACTGGAAAGTATTGATGAAGGGATAATATAAAAAAGAAGGTGTTGGAATGAAAAGGATTTGGTACTAAGGCCTGACCTTTAGATTCTAACACCTTCGTGGGGTTAGTTATTTCCCGTCTCTTATCTGATGAGGACGGGGACTATTGATTAATGAATTTCAATAGTACGGTTTATTTTGGCTTTTTCTTCCGGAGTACGTTTCGGTAAGTCAATAGTCAGCACGCCGTCGTTGACATTGGCACTGATTTTTTCTTTCTCCACGTCATCGGGAAGAACAAGAGCTTGCTGGAATTTGGTGTAAGAGAATTCGCGACGCAGATACTTTTTGTTTTCTTTGTCTTCTTCTTTGTTCTCACATTTCTTTTCCATGCTGATGACCAATTCGTTGTCTTCGCTCAAGTGAATGTTGAAGTCTTCTTTCGTCATACCAGGAGCGGCAACTTCTACCTTGTAGTCTTTGTCGCTTTCTATTACGTTGATAGCAGGTGCTGTTGCGTTGGCTCTTACCATCCAGTTGTTATCAAAGAAATCGTTAAAGATACTCGGTAACCATTCTTGATTGTTGTACTTTCTAAGTGATGTCATAGTTTTAATCTCCTATTCTTTAGTTATTTATTATCGTTTCTTGGAACCCCTCAACCTTTCGGTTTCGTTGTTCGCCATAGGTATTGCAAATCGTATGCCGCTGGGAATACGCTAATAAATAATGGGTGCATTTTAATAAATTTGTTGATGATTTTAAACATAGAAGGATCTTTTTTAAACTTGTGCAAACTTCTTTCATATTAGACGCTGGTAATGAACTGACAAACTTGGTGTGTGCTGGCAGCTTTTCAGACAACTTGTCTGTAGAAGAGAGGGTATAAAAGAAAAGACGGGTGAAAGTCTGTTGAACTTTCGCCCGTCTTTCTGATTAATAGTTGGGTAGGCCAATGCTTAGCCGCAATGGAAGTACTGTTCTACCAATTCCAGCATGGCCGCTTCGTCGTTGCGGAGACGTTCGTATAATCCTTTGTCGTTCATGCTGCGTAGATTCTTTATCATGCCGTCGATGGCGCGGGGGCTGAATACGTCTTTTGCTTCAAATACTTCGCGTTGCTTTTCCAGCCAGTCGGCTGATTCAACACAGCAAGTGGGGAGCTGTTCCAACGAAGCCAACAATTGTTTGTTCTGTTCGCTGTGTATATCGCCGTCTACATAAGTGTGTTGTGCGATGTCGAGTGCATCATTGCGCTCCAAACCATAGCGACATGCGACGCATAAGCCCGCCATGAGGAAATAAAGGTCGGCCGAGCCGTCGGGTGAACGCATCTCTACGGTCTGTTTTTGGCTTGTGTCGGGTATTGATACGGTTTCTAACGGATTGGCTTGTGCACACATATCGCTGTCTGCTGTCCATCCCAAGGGCACACGTACCAGTACGGAGCGGTTTCGGTCGCCCCAGCATACATTGGTAGGTGCTTCCTGGTGAGGAACAAGGCGGAAGTAGGAAGTTGGATTGCGATTTCCAAAAGCAGTGATGGAAGGTGCCAGGAGCATCATGCCTCCAATGGCACGGCGGGCATAGTCGGATAAAACACCGTTGCTTGTCATTACGTTGTGTCCGTCTTTCATCAGTCGCATGTGTATGTGCAGGCCAGAGCCGGCTTTGCCTACGGTTATTTTGGGGGCAAAGGTTATGTCTAGTTTCTGCTCGTAGGCCAGGTTGCGTATAACCCATTTGGCCAGTGTGAGCTGGTCGGCGGCCGATTCTACTGGGTTGGGCAGGAACTCAATTTCGTTTTGCTCGTAAATTTTCCCGTTTAGCTTAAAGGTGCCTACTTCGGAATGGCCGTATTTTATTTGACCGCCAGTACGTGCGATATATTCCATGCACAGCTTTCGGAATTCATTGAATTTTGCGTAGGGGCCGGATTCGTGGTAGCCGCGCTGGTTGGTGGCGGGAAACATTCCGTCGTCTTCGGCTATTACGTAATATTCCAGTTCGCCCATGGCTTCAAAATGTAAGCCTGTACTTTCAGTGAAGGCTTGTGCGGCGCGATGCAGGGTATATTCAGGCGAGCCTGCGAAGGGTTTGCCGTTCTTGTCGAAAAAGGCACACAGCATACACAAGGTAGGCTGTAATGAGAAGGGGTCGAGGAATGCGGTGCGGAAACGTGGTATGACGTACAAGTCGCTGTTGCCTGCTTCTACATACGAAGGAAAGAGGCTGGAACCGTCTACGCGTTCGCCACAAGTGAGTATTGTTTCCAGATAGGCGAGGTTGTTTACCACGAAATTCAGCGTTTTTACTCGTCCGTCTTCTGCCGGATACATGAAGTTGACCATTCTGATGTCATTCTCCGCTATATAGCGAATAATGTCGGCCTTGGTCAATTCGGAAGCAGGGATTTTCAGGTCTGATACGACCTGATTGGCGCACAATTCAATTTCTTTGTTCATGATATTAGTGTTTTAAGTCAGTAATGAGATGGATAAGAGTCACCTCGATTATTTATAACAAATGTATAATAATTCATTCTTAAACAAGAAAAGGAAGTACGAATATTTGTTAAGTCATCGTGCAATAAAGAAACGGATGCTGTTTGGGGTATGATTTTGTGGATGGGGAGTTGCTGTTTAGGGTGGCAGGGAGATGAAATGGATGGGATGATTGTTTCTCTACAGATTTTAAAACGTTGATTTCCGAGGAAGTATGGAAGAAGATATTCCTGCAAGGCATTTGGCTTTTTAATTTTGGCATTGTGGGTATTGATTTGCATGTGGAAAGTAAATGTTACATTCTTCAATGGAAGGTTGAATGCTGGCCAATCGCTGAAATAATTCAGCTATGTTTTTGATAATTGAAAGAATAACACTAATTTTGCACGCTCATTAAAATCAGAATATAATATAAATCAATTAAATAATTGTCGGAATGAACATTTCATTGCAAAACATTGACAAGGTAAGCGGATTGCTTACTGTAAAGCTTGAAAAAGCAGATTATCAGGAGAAAGTAGATAAGTCTTTGAAGAATATTCGTCAGAAAGCTCAGATCCCCGGTTTCCGTAAGGGTATGGTTCCTATGAGCCTTTTGAAGAAAATGTATGGCAAATCTGTTTTGGCTGAAGAAGTAAACAAGTTGGTTTCTGAGTCTATTTATAAGTACATTCAGGAAAATCACGTTAACTTCTTGGCTGAGCCCATGCCCAATGAAGACAAGCAGCCTCAGATTGACTTCGATACAATGGAGGAATTTGAGTTTATGTTTGACATCGCTCTGGCTCCTGAATTTAATGTAGAAGTAAGTGCAGCTGATAAGGTTGATTACTATACTATCGAGGTAACAGATGAAATGGTTGAGAACCAGATTAAGGCATACACTCAGCGTAACGGTAAGTATGACAAGGTCAATGAATATGCCGATAACGACATGTTGAAGGGTCTGCTGGCTGAACTGGATGAAGAAGGTAATACAAAAGAAGGCGGTATTCAGGTAGAAGGTGCAGTGATGATGCCTTCATACATGAAGAATGACGAGCAGAAAGCCATCTTCAATGCTGCCAAGGTGAACGATGTATTGGTGTTCAATCCTAATGCTGCATGGGATGGTAATGCTGTAGAATTGGCTTCTCTGTTGAAGGTTGACAAGGAAAAAGCTGCTGAAATTAAGTCTAACTTCAGCTTCCAGGTAGAGGAAATCACTCGTTTCGTTCCGGGTGAACTGAACCAGGAAATCTTTGACGAAGTGCTGGGCAAGGGCGTAGTGACTACCGCTGATGAGTTCCGCGTAAAAGTGAAAGATGTTATTGCCAAGCAGTTTGTTGCCGACAGCGACTACAAGTTCCTTATCGATTTCCGTAAGATGATTACGGATAAGGTAGGTAAGCTGGAATATTCTGATGTGCTGCTTAAGCGTTTCATGCGTCTGAACAATCCTGATAAGGACGAGAAGTTCATTGACGATAACTATGACAAGAGCATTGAAGAATTGACCTGGCACCTAATTAAGGAGAAACTGGTTAAGGCTAACGAGATTAAGGTTGAAGAGAACGATATTGTTAATATGGCAAAAGAAACGACCCGTGCTCAGTTTGCACAGTATGGTATGTTGAATGTGCCCGATGAATTGCTCGACAACTACTCAAAGGAAATGCTGAAGAAGAAAGAAACAGTAGAGAATCTGGTGAACAGAGTAATCGAGTCTAAGCTGTCTGCTGTACTGAAAGGACAGGTTACACTGGAGAACAAGACAGTATCTGCTGCCGACTTCAATAAGATGTTTGAATAATCCGGGATTTAAATACCTGATTTGATAGAAAAGACACAGAGTTTTCATGAAACTCTGTGTTTTTTTTGTCCCTTTATATTCTTTTTTTTTGTTTCTTTGCAACCGCTTTATTCTCTCGGAGGAGTGATTGCCGCTTGCCTTTTGCCGATGCATATTTGATTGGTCGGACAGTGTTGTTCGGGTGCATTTCCTTGAAGATTTACGTCAGGCGGCAAAAAGATTTTTTCCCCATGGACAATATGATTGGGGAAGGGTTGAACGGGTATTGAAACCTGTATATTTTGGTAAGATTGAAAGTGAAGCAAAAACATAGATAAATTTAATCTTTAAACAAGATAAACAAATATGGACGATTTTAGAAAATACGCTACCAAGCATTTGGGTATGAATGGCTTGGTGCTGGATGATGTGATTAAGTCACAGGCCGGTTATTTAAACCCCTATATATTGGAAGAGCGTCAGCTCAATGTTACCCAGTTGGATGTGTTTTCACGTCTGATGATGGATCGCATCATTTTCTTGGGCACACAGATTGACGATTATACGGCCAATACCTTGCAAGCGCAGCTTCTCTATCTGGATTCTGTTGATCCGGGTAAGGATATATCTATTTATATCAATTCTCCTGGTGGTTCAGTATATGCAGGGTTGGGTATTTACGACACCATGCAGTTCATCAGCAGCAAGGTGGCCACTATCTGTACGGGCATGGCTGCCAGCATGGCCGCTGTGTTGTTGGTGGCAGGTGCTGAGGGCAAACGTTCGGCGCTGACTCATTCGCGTGTGATGATTCATCAACCGCTGGGTGGTGTGCAGGGACAGGCTTCTGACATTGAAATCACGGCACGTGAGATTCAGAAACTGAAAAATGAACTTTACACCATTATTGCCGACCATTCTCATACGCCTTTTGACAAAGTATGGGCAGACTCTGACCGCGATTACTGGATGACAGCTCAGGAAGCGAAAGACTATGGTATGATAGATGAGGTGTTGATTAACAAGAAGTAAAAAAAGAATGGCAGATTCAAAACGTACAAAGAACAGATGTAGTTTTTGTGGCCGTACGGAAGATGAGGTAGGTTTCCTCATTACCGGTATGAACGGTTATATTTGTGACAGTTGCGCTTCTCAAGCTTATGAAATCGTACAAGAGGCTATGGGAGCTGACAAGAAAGGAAAGGCTACAAAGTTGAACTTGAAGGAGTTGCCCAAACCGATGGAAATTAAAAGTTTCCTCGACCAGTATGTCATTGGGCAGGACGATGCCAAGCGTTTCCTTTCCGTGTCGGTATACAATCACTATAAACGCTTGTTGCAGAAAGATACTGCCGATGATGTGGAGATTGAAAAGTCGAATATCATCATGGTAGGTAGCACGGGTACGGGAAAGACTCTTTTGGCGCGTACCATAGCCAAGTTGCTTCATGTTCCTTTTACCATTGTTGATGCTACTGTACTGACCGAAGCCGGTTATGTAGGCGAGGATATTGAGAGTATCCTGACCCGTTTGCTTCAGGTGGCTGACTATAATGTGCCTGAAGCCGAACAAGGCATTGTCTTTATAGATGAAATAGATAAGATTGCACGTAAGGGAGACAATCCCTCCATTACGCGTGATGTCAGCGGTGAAGGAGTGCAACAGGGACTGCTGAAGCTGTTGGAAGGTTCTATCGTGAATGTTCCTCCCCAAGGTGGTCGCAAACATCCCGAGCAGAAGATGATTCCTGTCAATACGAAGAACATTCTCTTTATTTGTGGCGGTGCATTTGATGGCATTGAGAAGAAAATAGCCCAACGTCTGAATACTCATGTAGTGGGCTATGGTGCCGTACGCAATACAGCTACTATCGACAAGGAGAACCTGATGCAATATATTGCTCCTCAAGATTTGAAAGCTTTCGGACTTATTCCTGAAATCATCGGTCGCTTGCCGGTACTCACATACCTGAATCCCTTGGACCGTACAGCATTGCGGGCTATCCTGACTGAGCCTAAGAATTCTATTATCAAACAGTATATCAAGCTGTTTGAGATGGATAACGTGAAGCTGTCTTTCGAGGATGATGTGTACGAATATATTGTGGACAAGGCCATTGAATATAAGTTGGGAGCGCGTGGTTTGCGTTCTATTGTAGAGACCATCATGATGGATGCGATGTTCGAGCTTCCTTCCGAATCCAAGGACACATTTGTTGTAACGCTTGATTATGCCAAGCAACAATTGGAGAAGGCCAACTTGGCAAGATTACAAAATGCTTGATAATCAGAATGTAAATGCCGCTATGCCTGAAATGTCTTTCTGTAGATGAAAAATATTAGGCTGATTATGCTTGAAATTTAAGAAGTTGTTTATAACTTTGTTAGGAGTTCTTCAAAAATCAAGGACTTTGGAGAAAAAGCCCTCAGGGCTTTTTCTGTGATGTATACTTAATAAAGAGAAAGCTAACACGTAATTAAATAAACAACCTTAATGAATTATGGCAGGGAAGAATATTAATTTGACAGACCAACTGAAAAAATACTTCGGGTTTGATAATTTTAAAGGAAACCAGGAGGCTATTATTCAGAATTTGTTGGCAGGCAATGACACCTTCGTGCTGATGCCTACTGGCGGAGGAAAGTCGTTGTGCTACCAGTTGCCCTCATTGCTGATGGAAGGCACAGCCATTGTCATTTCTCCACTTATTGCATTGATGAAGAATCAAGTCGATGCGATGCGCAATTTTAGTGAAGAAGACGGGGTCGCCCATTTTATTAATTCTTCCCTTAATAAGAGTGCAATAGATCAGGTTAAGTCTGATATTATCAGCGGAAAGACCAAGCTTTTGTATGTGGCTCCCGAATCGCTGACAAAGGAAGAGAATGTTGAATTCTTGAAGACGGTGAAGATATCCTTCTATGCTGTAGATGAAGCTCACTGTATTTCGGAGTGGGGACATGACTTCCGTCCTGAATATCGTCGCATACGTCCTATTATTAATGAAATAGGTAAGGCGCCTTTGATAGCTCTGACAGCTACGGCTACGCCCAAGGTGCAGCACGACATTCAGAAGAATCTGGGAATGATTGATGCGCAGGTCTTCAAATCTTCTTTTAACCGTCCCAATCTGTATTACGAGGTTCGTCCCAAGACGGCCAATATTGATAAGGACATCATCAAGTTTATCAGAAATAATCCCGAGAAGTCCGGCATTATTTATTGCTTGAGCAGAAAGAAGGTGGAGGAACTGGCCGAGATTCTTCAGGCCAATGGCATTAATGCCAGAGCCTATCATGCCGGTATGGATTCGGCTACCCGTACACAGAATCAGGATGATTTCCTGATGGAAAAGATTGACGTAATCGTTGCTACCATAGCCTTCGGTATGGGTATTGACAAACCCGATGTGCGATTTGTGATACACTATGACATTCCTAAGAGTTTGGAAGGTTATTATCAGGAGACAGGTCGTGCCGGACGCGATGGTGGTGAAGGCAAGTGCATTACATTCTATACGAATAAAGACTTGCAGAAACTGGAAAAGTTTATGCAGGGCAAACCTGTGGCAGAACAGGAAATTGGCAAGCAGCTTCTGCTTGAGACTGCTGCTTATGCCGAATCGTCCGTATGTCGTCGTAAGACGTTGTTGCACTACTTTGGTGAGGAATATACGGAAGATAATTGTGGAAATTGTGACAACTGTTTAAATCCCAAAAAACAAGTGGAGGCTCAAGAATTATTGTGTACCGTCATTGAAGCCATTCTGGCGGTGAAAGAGAATTTTAAGGCAGACTATATTATAGATGTAATACAGGGACGTGAAACTTCGGAAGTTCAGGCTCATTTGCATGAAGACCTTGAAGTGTTCGGTTCAGGTATGGGTGAAGAAGATAAGACTTGGAATGCAGTCATCAGACAAGCTTTGATAGCCGGTTATTTGACGAAGGAAGTTGAAAACTACGGCATCTTGAAGGTTACTGATGCGGGAAAGAAATTCCTGAAGCATCCGAAGTCGTTCAAGATAACCGAAGACAATGACTTTGAGGAGGTGGAAGAAGAAGCACCGGCTCGTGGTGGAGGCGCTTGCGCCGTAGACCCGGCGTTGTACTCCATGCTGAAGGACCTGCGCAAGAAGTTGTCCAAGCAGCTCGAGGTTCCTCCTTATGTCATCTTCCAAGATCCTTCACTCGAAGCCATGGCTACCATTTATCCCATTACCCTGGAAGAGTTGCAGAACATTCCGGGTGTAGGAGCAGGTAAGGCCAAGCGTTATGGTGAAGAATTCTGTAAGCTCATCAAGCGTCATTGCGAAGAGAATGAGATAGAAAGACCCGAAGACCTGCGTGTACGCACGGTTGCCAATAAGTCGAAGATGAAAGTGGCTATCATTCAGGCTATTGACCGCAAGGTCGCTCTCGATGATATTGCCGTTTCCAAAGGCATTGAGTTCGACGAATTGCTCGATGAAATCGAAGCCATCGTTTACTCGGGTACGAAGCTTAACATTGATTACTTCCTGGACGAAATCATGGACGAAGACCACATGCTCGACATCTATGATTACTTCAAAGAATCGACTACCGACGATATAGAAGATGCACTTGAGGAACTGGGCGATGAGTTCACCGAAGAGGAAGTACGACTGGTGCGCATCAAGTTCATTTCCGAAATGGCAAACTAAGACTATAAGCCTTTCAGAGCATGAGCTTGCCGAGGCTCAATTCTGAAAGGCCAGTTCATAACTTCAGGAGAGTGGCATGGCTATGGAACGAAGCAAACAACGTCCGGTCATGCCACTTTTCTTTTGTTTGTCTGCCACTTTGCCGGTTTTATCCGTAACTTTGCCGCCACTTGGCGCAGGTGTGTATGCTATTCAAGTCCTGCTGCCTGCAACACTTAGGAAATTTATCTGCGAAACTTAGATACTAAATTCAAACTGCATTTAACGATGGAAGATCCCAAGCATATTCATATCAGTGAATTCAATTATCCGTTGCCCGACGAGCGCATAGCCAAGTTTCCCTTGCCGGTTCGCGACCAATCCAAGCTGTTGGTCTATTCCCACGGTCAGGTGTCGGAAGATGTTTTTACTTCCTTACCCAACTACTTGCCACAGGGCAGCCTGATGGTATTCAATAATACCAAGGTCATACAGGCACGGCTTCATTTCCGCAAGGAGACTGGCGCCCTCATCGAAGTGTTCTGTCTGGAACCGATTGAGCCGAATGATTATGCGCTCAACTTCCAGCAGACCGGACATGCGGCCTGGCTCTGCATGATAGGCAATCTGAAGAAGTGGAAAGAAGGTATCTTGCGTCGCGAGATGACCGTAAAGGGGCAGCCTGTTGTCCTCACTGCCGAGCGTGGCGAATGCCGGGGCACCAGTCATTGGGTGGACTTCCGCTGGAACAATCCGGCCATTACTTTTGCCGACATACTGGAGTCTTTTGGCGAACTGCCTATTCCTCCTTACCTCAACCGCGAAACCCAGGAGAGTGACAAAGAGACTTATCAGACGGTCTACTCCAAGATAAAAGGTTCCGTAGCAGCTCCCACCGCAGGCCTGCACTTCACGCCGCGCGTGCTTGATTCACTGCGTCAGAAGGGTGTTGACCTTGCCGAACTGACCCTGCACGTGGGTGCCGGTACCTTCAAACCGGTGAAGAGTGAAGAAATAGCTGGCCATGAGATGCACACCGAGTACATTTCCGTGTCGCGCTCGCTCCTTCAGCAGCTCATCGAACATGGTGGGCAAGCTATTGCCGTAGGTACCACGTCCGTGCGTACCCTGGAAAGCCTGTATCATATTGGCGTCAGCCTGCTGGCTCATCCCGATGGCTCCGACGATGTCCTGCACGTCAGCCAGTGGCAACCTTACGAGGCACAACCCGCTGTGCCCGTCTCTTCAGTAGACGCCCTCCAGGCTGTGCTCGACTACCTGGACCGTCATGGCATGGAAGCCTTGCACACCAGCACCCAGATAATCATTGCCCCCGGCTATGACTATCACATCGTAAAAGCCATGGTGACCAATTTCCATCAGCCGCAAAGCACACTGTTGTTGCTCGTTTCCGCCTTTGTGCACGGCGACTGGCGAAAGATTTATGACTATGCCTTGGCCCACGATTTCCGTTTCCTGAGCTATGGCGACTCTTCGCTGCTCATTCCCTGAAAATTAGTGGTGAGTGGTGAGTGATAAGTGGTAAGTGGTGAGTGGTAAGTGGTGAGTGATAAGTGGTGAGTGATGAGTAATAAGTGATGAGTGGTAAACCGCTTGCATTGTATTGGCTTTTAACTCCCGAGCCCTTTTAGGGCGATAACTCCTGCTAACTCCTTTTAATTCCTAATGAAAGTATTAATCACTTACCACTCATCACTCACCACTATTTAAGCCTTCTCCTGCGCCTTTGCCTCGTTCCACAGCTTATCCATTTCTTCGAGGCTCATGTCGTGCAGGTTCTTTCCCTCTTTGATGCTGTGTGCCTCCACGTAGTTGAAGCGGCGAATGAACTTCTGGTTTGTATGTTCCAGCGCGTTGTCCGGGTTGATTTTGTAGAGTCGTGCGGCATTTATCAGGCTGAAGAGCACGTCGCCAAATTCAGCTTCCGCTTTCTCTTTGTCCATCAGTGCCACTTCCTGTTGGAATTCCTGTATTTCCTCCTTCACCTTATCCCACACCTGTTCACGTTCTTCCCAGTCGAAGCCCACGTTGCGTGCCTTGTCCTGTATGCGGTAAGCCTTGATGAGCGAGGGTAGGGCAGCAGGCACGCCGCTCAATACGGTCTTGTTGCCGCCTTTCTCCTTCAGTTTCAGTTCTTCCCAGTTCTGTACAACCTGTCCGGCTGTTTCTGCCTTTACGTCGCCAAACACGTGCGGGTGGCGGAAGATAAGCTTTTCGCAAAGCCGGTCGCACACGTCTTTGATGTCGAAGTCACCGGTTTCCGAGCCAATTTTGGCATAGAAAGCCACGTGTAGCAGCACGTCGCCCAGCTCCTTGCAGATGTCATCTTTATCGTTGCGCATCAGGGCGTCACACAGTTCATACGTTTCTTCTATCGTATTGGGACGCAGACTCTCATTCGTCTGTTTGCGGTCCCAAGGGCATTTCTCGCGCAGTTCGTCGAGTATGTCAAGGAAGCGTCCGAAGGCTTCCATCTGTTCCTGGCGTGTATGTTTCATTGTTGTTCTGTTAGTTTGTTTTTCTTGTGTGCAAAAATAGTGAAAGGCGAGTGCAGAGGCAAGCGAAAACGCAGTTTTCAAGGTTGACTATGCCGAGCCGCATCCTAGTTTATCCAAAATTAGTGAAAGGCGAGTGCAGCGGCAAGCGAAAATGCAGTTTTCAAGGTTGACTATGCCTAGCCGTATCCTAATTTATCCAAAAGTAAGAGAAACTATTGAGAACCGAATCATATTTTTGCTCCATAAATGATACAATTACTTCAGTATGGGAAAGGCAAGATGTTCAAGCTGATAGTGTTTGGTATGAAGTTGTAATTCAGTGTACTTAGTCACTAACTGTAACCACTTACCGCTGCTTCCCTGCCCTCACCGACATCAGCAACCCTATCACCTCCGAGTAGTTCTTCCGGCCGCTTTCTATTCGGTTGCCTTTTAGATACCAGTCGTACAGTTGGTTTTGGATACTGCCTATCAGCTGGCTGTACTTGGCACTCCAGTAGGCATGGTCGCTCTGCAGCTGGGCGACGATTTCGGGACGGATGCGCCGGGGCAGTTGCTGATAGGTGGAGTCGGGCAGAAGGCGTTGGGCGTTCTGCAACACGTGGGGCAGGATGGAGTAGTAGCCGCTGTACTTCACTTCGGGCACAGCCGAGCGCGTGCAAACCAGATAGGCATAAAGGTTGGCTTCGGCTTCGCTGGTGATGCCCAGCAGGTGGGACATCTCGTGGGCGTAAGTGGCCGGATAGTCGGCCGGCAGCACGTCGGCGTTCACCGTGAACTCGCAGAAGAAGGGACCCATGCTGCCCGTGACACCCACCATGGAGATGAACGGGCTGAATAGCATGGTCTTCACCCTCAGCCCGTTGCGGAAGGGGGCATGCACGCCCATGTTGCCGGCCAGTTGTCGGTAGCCCGCTATGCTTTCGCGGCGCACCAGTTCCTTGTCCACCTGGTCTACGGGCATGTAGGCGGCATTCAGGCTGTCAATGTAGTCCGATGCAAAGCGCTCGAACTGCTCTGCCTCGAAGGGTGTGTAGGCAATGCCCGTCCGCTGGTAGAAGTTGGGCTGCGAGTAGTTCAGTCCCCAGGCCAGGTAGAACCAGGCATAGAGCCACAGTAGATACTCGGCCATGCGCCCTGCCGTCTGCCGCCAACTCCGTTGCAGGCGCAGGCGGGCGTAGAACGGCCATGCCACCAGCCACAGCAGGCTGCCGGCAATGAAGAGGTCGCCCACGGCCAGCGGCACCAGTCCCGACACGAACGACAGCGGGCGGGCGATGAACGGATAGAGCGTGCGGGCATAGCAGGCGCCCCAAGCCGGAATGTGCTGCACCAGGACGACCAGGAGCAGAAGCCCTACCAGCACCCAGTGGCGGGGCGACAGCTTATGAAGGAAAGAAGAAAGGATGGGTTTCATAATTCAGTTTGTTTCTGTTTGGAAAGGTTGCAGGAGTTTGTAATCCATTGGCAGGCTTCTTTGAGCAATGTATCTTCTCCGCGGCGGATATCTTCGAGTCGTGGTCGACAAGGAATATCGGGCAGGACACCAATGCCGTGGTGGGGAGATCCGTCGTGGTTCAGAAACTTGTAGCCGGTGAATAGGAAGCCTATGGATGGACTCTTCAGAATGACAGCGTCGCCGTTAGTGCCTGATGTCGGCTCTCCTATGATGGGGCCAATCTGGTGATGCTTAATCAGCTCCATGATGGTTTCGCCAAAGCTGAGCGACTCTCTGTCTGTAAGGAAACACACGGGAGTAGTGATTCGTACAGGTACGGGTTGTTCATATTCCCAGGCCTTCTGGTAAGGTTCGGTGGCAGGGTGAACTCCCCAGCGGCTGTTGGCCGTAATCTGGTAATCAACAGACTGATGGTTGGGCAGGTAGAATGTAGGAGTCAGAATCTGACCTACCATGGCCGGCTGGTCAATGAAATGCGACAGAATGGGCAGTATGGCGGCATTGGGGTAGCCCCTTAGGTCGATGATGAGTCCTTTGGCACGATTGAATGCAGGAATGTATTTGCTGAACTCCTTGTAGCTGACACCACGTTCCTGACAGGGATTGACTTTCCAGATGCCAGGCTCTATCTCCGTAATGAATGCTTCCTGCGTGTTTGAAGCATAGTTGTCGCCTTTGTTGGTGCTTATTGATACCTCTTTGCGCTGTTGGTTGGTGTCCAGCAGGGTAAGTCGGAGAATGGAATCTTGCTTGAATGATTGGAAGATGAACATGTCCATTACTTTGCCACGGCGGTCGGCCTCGGTGGCAGCGGACACATACGGCATCTTTTGGGCTATCAGTTCTTTTGTGTCTTGACCGTTGACCAATAGCAGTTCATCGCCTTTCTTCAGTCCGCTGTCGGTATGACAGTTTTTCACGTAGATGTTTCCTTCGCTGGACATGCCTAAGGTTATCTGCGGGTAGTAGATGGGCAGAAATTTTCCCAGCAGGGAGCCGGGTTTGCTATATCCGTTCATGACAAACAAGTGGCCGTCCTTCACGTGTCCGTAGTGCAGGTAGGAAATATTCAGATACTCAGGATAGGAGGCGCAGCCTGCTACTTGCGTCAGATAATGCTTCATTTCCTTTTCCCAGATTTTATCCAGACCGTCTTCCTGGTAGTAGGCATAGAAATGTTGTATGTAGGCACCGGTCAGGATGGCATTGGAAAGCCGATAGCGGGGTGAGGTATAGAAGTCTTTCTCCCATCGGTAGTTTAATGACTTTTTCAGCTGTTTTAGTTCTTTCGACTCTTCGGGCAGTCGCTCTGTGGTGAGGCTATAGCAGGCATACAGGTTGGAGGATAGGTTTATGCAGTAGGTTTGGGGCAGTTGCAGCTTGTTTTCTTGCAGGTAGATTAACTGGCTGGATGTGGGAGATTTCTGATAGCCGGTGTTTAGTGTGGTGGCTTTGATGTAGAAGGGGGCGGTGGCCGGCTGGGCATCGGAAAGAGGGCTGTGTGTGAATTGCAGTCCGGGAATTATTGGAGAAAAAAGGCGGAAAAGCAACGAATCTACCTGTGTTTCGCAGGTCATGGGCAGAAGCTCATCAACACCTTTTTGCAGGAAGGCATACCAGTCCATGGCTTCTACATGTGGATTGGGAGAGAAGTAGCGGGCGCAGCCGTAGAGTTGTGATAATTTCCATAGTTGCTCGCTTTGAAAGGCTGAAATATTCAATGTTTCAAAGTTCTTGGCGGACAAGCGGGGCAGTTGAATCAGTACTGACAGCAGGAGGATTATTCTTAGTTTCATAAGTCTTACTATTGGCTAATGTTTGTAATATGCAAAGGAAGGGCTTACGGGAATATAAAGGAAAGCAAGATGGATAAAAAAACTTAAACAGGCTGATTGACTTTTAGTCTGCCGTACATGAATAATGAAACGTTTTCGAACGAGGGGGGATTTTGTCGGTTGTCAAAATGACACTTTGTATTTTCTGTCGTCTGAGAATCGCTTATTTCGGGTCGTGGCAGGGAAAGATTGAAAAAAAACGCGGCGAAAATCTGTAACCTGCTGTCGGATAGATGGGTAGCGAAATGTTGACAGCTGAAATAGAAAAACCGGAGCTTGGCAGAGAGTTTTTCAGGGCTTTCGGGACGGGAAAAAGGGATTTCGGACAGAAGGAGTAGGGACTTTGCAAGGGAGGAGTTAACTGCTACCTGACTGAGAGTAGAGACTTTGGTCGGAAAGTGTCAGCTTTTCTGGCGGAAGAATGCTTGTTTTGATGAAGAAGATACGATGTTTTGGGGCATTTCATACTTTGTTTTGGGGTAAAAGGTAGTATGTTTTGCGGTTCGGAAGGGTATGTAGGGGCTGAAATGCTTGCTGGTTGGAGGTTTTTGAAGAAAGTGGTTGTCAGCGGATGAGACCGGTGGCTGACTTTTTGTCGGGCATGTTGTGCTGTGGGTTACTTTTTGTATTTCTAGTAAGCGGCTTACGGTGGTGGAAAAGGGTAGGTGGATGAATGAAACTTTTAGACGCAGGATTGTGCGGGTTAAGCGGATTTCCTTTATTGCCTAATCCGCACAATCCGCTTTATCCGCGTCTAAAAGATAAGAATAGCTCGTTTTGATACACCCTCACTTCAGATACTTTTGTTTTGACACATCCTCTTGTCGGTGCATGTGGGAATACGTCAGCAGGATGCGCTTATTGCTTCGGCAATTCAAAGCGGGTCACTACCCAGCGGTTCTTCTCCTGATGGCCGGCGAAGGTTAGTTCGTTTCGTTCGGCTTCCGCACGTATGACGGGAATGTCGTCTACATAGAATCCGCTCATGTAGAGCCGGGCGCCGGGTGCCATGCGTGCCACGTAGTACTTCATGTCTTGCAGCAGGATGTTGCGGTTGATGTTGGCTATCACCACGTCGAACGGTCCTACCTGCTCCAGCGAGCTGGCATTGCCCTGGAACACCTGGATGTTGTCCACGTGGTTCAGTTCGATGTTCTCCAGTGAGTTGCGCACGCACCAGTCGTCTATGTCGATGGCTGTGCACGCGGCTGCGCCGCGCATGCGGGCCAGGATGGCCAGGATGGAAGTGCCGCATCCCATGTCGAGCACACGCTTGCCCTCCAGCGGGGTATCCAGCAGCTCGCCTATGACGAGGCTGGTGGTCTCGTGGTGGCCTGTACCGAAGGCCATCTGGGGATTGATGACCACGTCATAGTCGGCCTGCGGCACATCGTGGTGGAAGGTGCTGTGAATGACGCAGCGGTTGCCTATAACGATGGGTTGGAAGAAGTTCTTCTCCCATTCCTCGTTCCAGTCCTTGTCCTCGGCCTCGGCAAAGGTATAGGTCACTTGCGTGTCGGGCATAGGAAAGTCGGCCAGGGCCTGCTTGAGGGCTGCCTCGTCGTAGAGGTCTTTCTGTATGTAGGCGGCCAGCCCGTTTTCCTGTTCCACAAAGCTCTCGAAGCCGGCTTCGCCCAGCAGTCCGGCCAGCAGGTCGTTGGCTGTCTCCGAGCACGGCGTTGTCTGGAAGTTGAATTCTAAGTATTTCATCAGCGTTCAGTAGTTTGGTTTTTTGAATGACGTATGTTAGGAAGGCTTGTGCCGTCAGGCTCAGACTCCTGCGTGCAAAGATAGCGAAAGGCGAGGGCAGAGACAAACAGAAAACGAAGTTTTCGGGTTTGGCTATGCCGAGCCGCATCCTATCTTATGAAAAGATAGCGAAAGGCGAGAGCAGTGACAAACAGAAAACAAAGTTTTCGGGTTTGGCTATGCCGAGCCGCATCTTGTATTGTTTAAAGACAATGAACAGGTAGGCGAAAGTTCCCTATCATTTTTTATATTCTGGCCAGTTCGCATTTGCTACACTTGATTGAAGCCCGGCGGTCGGATGGCTATCGGCTTCTAACTCCTTTTAACTCCCACTAACTCCTTTTTACTACTTTCGTGCCCCGCTCTGCTTCGTTTAGGGAAATCCCTATAAATAAGTGGGGGAATTCTTCGTCACGAGGGCATTTCCGGTATTATCTTTGTAGTGGAAAAAAGTGTAATTATGAAAACCATAAACCCGAGAGATATGAAAAAGATTGTTTTTTTACCGCTTATCGCCTTGTGCCTGCCACTGGCACTGTCGGCACAAAGTGTAGATGATGATCTTTACTACGTACCTACCAAGAAGGAAAAGAAGACGGTGGTGGAAGAAAGAAATACCACTCCGGCAGCTGAAACGGTCGTGGTGAAGACCAATGCCCCGACTACGGTTTATTCGTCCACCGGCAATACGACGGTGGTGGTGAAGGACCGCAAGGGCAATGTTCGCGACGTGGACGAGTACAACCGTCGCTATACGTCGAAGGAGAACGACTTCGTGATGGAGAATGATACCCTGTATATTGAGGAAAAGGCCGTGCCCGATCTGGATGGGGAGTGGGTGGACGGATTTGAAGGCTCGCAGGACGACTACGAGTATGCTACGCGCATCATCCGTTTCCGCAATCCGCGCTATGCCATCAGCATCAGCAGCCCGCTCTACTGGGATGTGGTCTACGGACTGAACTCGTGGGACTGGAACGTCTATACCGACGGTCTTTATGCTTATGCCTTTCCTACTTATACCAATCCGCTTTGGTGGGACTGGCGCTATAATTCCTACGGCTGGGGCTGGGGTTATCCTTATTACGGCTTCGGCTGGAACAGCTGGTATGGTGGCTTCTATGTAGGTTGGGGCGGCTGGTATGGCGGCTGGGGACCTTCATGGGCTTATCATCACCACCATTATTATCCGGGCTGGCATCATGGTCCGGGATACTGGGGCAATGCCTATACAAACCGTCGCTCGTATGGAACGCGCTATTCGGGCATAACCCGCAGTCCGGGACGTACCACAACCCGTCGCTCGTCTACGGTGAACGGAGGCCAGACCCGACGCACGTCGTCTACTACCGGTGTAAGGCAGAGCGGCACTTCTACCCGCAGAGTGGTAGGCACACGCTCATCGTCTTCTTCTACTCGCACGGGCGTTACGCGTTCAAGTTCTTCGTCTAGCCGACGCTCTACTTACACGCGTCCCAGCAGCACACGCAGTTCTTCGTACAACGGCGTTTCTACCCGCACTCCGTCACGTTCGAGTGTAGGCACTTCGACGCGCAGCTCTTCTACTTATTCACGTGGTTCTTCCACTTACTCGCGCGGCGCTTCGTCTACCCGTACCTATAACGGCAACAGCGAATCTACCCGTCGTACTTACAACAGCGCTCCTTCGCGCAGCTATGGTAGCAGCCGTTCCAGCTTCTCGTCAGGAGGTTCGCGTTCGGGTGGCAGCTATTCTACCGGTGGCGGTTCAACACGTTCGGGTGGCGGCGGTTCAAGCCGTAGCAGGAGGTAAGTGTCAGCACGACCTTGCTGATGGAATAAGCAAAGTGTAGGCAATACGCTTGTATTTGCAGACTGCGGCTTTCTTTTCTCCGGTCAGGATAGGGAAAGCCGGAAGTATTAACTATTAAAACAATGATTATGAAAAAGAAATTAGTGATAATGGCGCTGGCTGTGCTCTGCCTGGGCAGTGCGAATGCGCAGACTGTTTACGATGCGGCAAAAATAGCTGGCCGTGAGTTGAACGGTACGGCCCGCTTTGTGGGTATGGGCGGAGCCATGAGTGCCTTGGGTGGCGATATATCTACCATCCGCACGAATCCTGCCGGTATAGGTATTTACCGGAGCAACGACCTGATGACAACGTTTGGCTACTCCCTCACCAGTACGGAGAGTAACTATGAGGGCAATAAGTTCAATATGGATAAGGCGCGCTGGACGTTCGATAACCTGGGCTTCGTGCTTTCGACCAAGTTTGGTAACCGTACGAACCTGCGTTATTTCAACGTCGGATTCAACTACCAGAAACGCAATTCGTTCTACAAGAACATGACCATGCAGGGACTGTTGGGTACTTTCGAAGGACAGTATGTCTCGCAGGTACGCTATATGGCGCAGCAGGCTACCGATGCGCAGAGGAACCTGCATGACCAATGGGGAGAGCAGCTTAACTATGGCTCTAACGATATTTATACGGATAATGCGGCCGGCTGGTTGGGAGCGATGGGCTTTCAAGGTTGGTTGATAAATGAGGAGGCAGACAAGGTTCCTCATTCTTATTCACCGGTTATTCCCAATGAGGTGGAAGGTTCTTTCCTTTCCCGTGAACGGGGTGGCATCAATGAGTATGACTTCAACATGGCTTTCAATATCAACGACCGTTTTTATCTGGGCGTTACCGTGGGAGCTTACGATGTGGACTATAGCAAGTATTCTCTCTACGATGAAGACTATGGTACGGGCGAAGGGTATGCGCTGAACAGCTATAACCGCATTCACGGTACGGGTATCGACCTGAAGCTGGGTGCCATTGTCCGTCCGTTTGAATACTCGCCCTTGCGCATCGGACTGGCAGTTCATACCCCTACTTTCTATAAGCTGACTTATACAACGGGTGCTTTGTTGCAGGCTGATTTGTTCTTTGATGGCAAGCCTGAGACGGATAGGGTGACTGTAGATACCTATGAGAAGATGGGCGGCCGCGACATGGAGCGCGAGTTTGATTTGGTTACTCCCTGGCTGGTCAATGCCAGTGTAGGATATACAGTGGGCAACAACTTGGCGCTGGATGCAGAGTATGAGTATGAGAACTACTCGAACATGAAGTTCAAATACCCTGATGACGGTTCTGAAATGGCGTGGGAAACAGCTGAAGTTGGTATGAACTTGAAGGCTGTGCATACGTTCAAGGTTGGTATGGAATATAAGCCTGTATCTGCTTTCTCGATAAGGGCGGGCTATAACTTCAGTTCGGCTGCCTTCAAGAAAGAAGCTATTAAGGCTCTTCCTGCCAATTCTATCAATACGGATACCGACTTTGCCAATACACAGGACATGAATACTTTTGCTGTAGGTATCGGCTATCGTGGCTCGGCTTTCTATGCCGACCTGGCTTATAAGCTGGATACGTATAAGGCCGACTTTTATCCTTTCTATAATGAAATAGAGACTGAGGAGGGATGGATGCTGGTTACGCCGCCTGCTACCAAGGTGACGACATCGCGCAGCAAGGTAATGCTGACGGTTGGCTATCGTTTTTAAGAAGAGAATTCAGCTGTATGAGAAATAAGTCCTGAATCACTGTTATTCAGGAGCAGATATAATAGACTACAGGCACAGATTGGACGAAAGAAGGGAAGCGTGGATGCTTCTTCAGGTTAGTCCGGTCTGTGCCTGTAGTTTGTTTGGGGGCAAACTTTGATGATTACAAGTCAAGAGATACCCCGAAAGAATAGGGTGTCAGGTCGGGGCCTTTATCGCTTTGGAACAGGGAATTCATGCTGTAGCGCATCCACAAGCCGATGCAGCCTACGCCGACCTGGGCAAAAAGGTTCACACCTATGGGGCGGACATACATGCCTTTGCCTACGGTTTGTTTCTTGCCGCCGTCGATGTGGCTGAAGGACTTCACACCGTGGCGAATTTCCAGCTCAGGACCGCAGTTGGCAAAGAAGTAACCGCCTTTCTTGAGTCGATGTTGCCACTCAGCCAGGACGGGTACGCGGAAGAAGAAGTGGCGCAGGCGGCTACCGCTGTAAGTGGGGAGAGCGTCAGCTTCACCGTCCGATGCCGTCTGTCCGGTTTGGAAGTAGCTGACACCATCAGCTTTCAGCAGGGCATAGTTGCCGTCAATCTTATAAGAGCGGTAGCCCCAGCCAAGGCCAATGTTGATTCCCCAGTGCGGATTGCGCTTGAACTTGTGGTAGGCGTTGAACAGATTGAAGCCAAATTCCCACGACTCGGAGATGTCGAGGTGGGCATCGTCGCTGGCGGCAAAGTCCATAAAGCCGTTGGACAGGCGGCTGAAACCGATATAGAACAATCCGCCCGTATGTGGTTTGTAGGTATTGTGTTTTTTCTTTTGGGGGATGAAGGGTAGGGCGTCGAGGAAAGTACTTTCGTCTTCGTTGGCTCTTTCCAGGTATACGCCTTCGTATATTTCCACTTCTGTGGCGAGTGAGTCATCGTCGGTCTGCTGTTCGTAGAGTTTGATGCGTAGGTCGCCGCTTCCTTTCTTGATGATGATGGAGTCGCCACGCGATTCTACTGTTGCATGCTGGGAGGCAGTGCCGACTTGTTGGGCTTGTGCGCAGAGGCTTGCCAGTGTCAGGCAGGCTGCGGTCAGGATGTTTCTTGTTTTCATCGTTATGTTTGTTTTTAGATTATAAATTCAAATAAAGCGGGTCATCGCTTGTAGAGGATGTTCATCAGTTCTTCCTCGCTGAGCTGTCCTTCAATGTAGACCAGTGTAGCCATATCTTCTTTACCTATTTTGAAGAGGATGTAGCGGTTTAGTTCTTGCCCCTTGCGCGATGCGGGTTCCAGTCGGTAGTATGCGCTGCGCAGTTGGCCTTTTTCTGTCACTTCCTGGGTCTTTTCTACCTTGTTGGTACTGGTGTCTTGTTTGAGGCAGTGCAGGATTTCTTTTTTATATGGTGTCACTTCTTCGAACACCAGACTCTTATAGGCCGTCATACGGTAGGATTTGAGTATGCTTCCGTTCAGTTCCACATAAGTTACGTTCTTCTCTCTGCCGTATTTGTCGAACAGGGAGGCAATGTGCAGCCCTTCCTGTGCAAAGGCCGACAGGCTGATGCAGGTCAGCAATAGGATGAGGCCTGTGAGCCGGTATGTGATGGATGGTTTTGTCTTCATGATGCTTTAGGGTAATAGGTCGGGTATGATGTTGTCTTTCAGTTCTTCGTCGGTGAAGCTTACATTGTCCAGCGCTTCCAGTGCTTTGGCCTGCACCAGTCGCGGGTCGTCGTAGTATTTTCCGTCTATGATGACATAGCTGTTGGCTGTTTCATTGGCAGGTAGCAATAGTTTCCCTACCCCGATGCAAAGTAGCAGGGCGGCAGCAACACCAGTGGCTAAGTAATATAGCCGGCGCAGGGGGCGGGTAGTATGCTTGGGGACATCAACATGAATTGTGCTTTCCGTAGGCTTGTCGTTTTTTGCCGCTTCGGCTTCCCGGTCGATGCAGGCAAACAGCGGGCGGTAGATGGCCAGGTGTTCGGGTACGTCGCCTGTGGCAAAGAACCGTCTCAGTTGCTGTTCTTCCTCGCAGGTGGTTTCTCCTTCGAAATATTTTTCCAGCAAATCGTCTATCTTCATAGTGGTGTCCTCCTGTTTCTTTCTTGTATGGTTCTCAGGTAGATTTCTCTTACTTTCTTTCGGGCTCTCGACAGGTTGCTGCGTATGGCTTCGGCGTTGCAACCCGTTATTTCGGCTATCTCTTCCGTCTCATAGCCTTCCACGTCTTTCATCAGCATGATGGTACGTTGCAGGGGAGGCAGTGAGGAGTGGATGATGTGGTGTATCAGTCTGATTTCATCGTCCATCACCGCCTGTGTATCGGGGCTGCTGTCAGCCGTGAAGCTGGCGGGCAGGTGGTCCAGCGGCAGATTGTTCCGCTTTCGTCGCCACAGGTCTATGCAGGTGTTGTGTACCAGCGTCGTGGCGAATGCTTCGATGCTGCGGCATTGCTCCAGTTCGTCCCTCTGTTTCCAGAGTTTCAGCAACACTTCCTGCACGGCATCTTCGGCATCCTCCTTGTCTTCGGTCAGTTGGCGGGCATAGTTCAGCAGTTTTGGCCGGAGCGCGAGAACGTATATTTTGAATTCTTTGAGTTCCATTTTACAATAATAAGACGCACGAGCGGGAAAAACGTGACATGGGAGCAAACATTTTTATGCAAAAAAAAGAGTTGCTCCCGGCGGGGGCAACTCTTTTCTTGATATATTGGTGTGTAAAATTCGCTGTTTACAGATTACTTCTTGAAGTAACGGTTGTACAGACCTTCGAAACCTTTACCGTGACGAGCCTCGTCCTTGCACATTTCGTGTACAGTGTCGTGAATAGCGTCCAGGTTCAGAGCTTTGGCACGAGTAGCGATGCGCTTCTTATCTTCGCAAGCACCAGCTTCAGCGTTCATTCTCTTCTCCAGGTTAGTCTTGGTATCCCATACGCAGTCACCCAGCAGTTCGGCAAACTTGGCAGCGTGTTCAGCCTCTTCCCAAGCATAGCGCTTGAAAGCGTCAGCTACTTCAGGATAGCCTTCACGGTCAGCCTGACGGCTCATGGCCAGATACATACCAACTTCAGTACATTCGCCCATGAAGTGGTTGTTCAGGTCCTTAATCATTTCGTCATCGCAACCTTTGGCAACACCGATAACGTGTTCGTCAACGAATACCAATGCACCGCCTTCTGCCTTTTCTTCTACTTCTACAAACTTGCTGGCAGGAGCTTTACACAGAGGGCACTTCTCGGGAGCTGCGTCTCCTTCATATACATAACCGCAGACAGTACATCTAAACTTTTTCATTTTACTTCAGATTTTAAATAAGTTGGTTATTAATTAGTTATCAATTTATTCCGTTCATTCTTTACCTTGACCTTCTGCTTGCTGCATCAGGGCGAGGCATTCTTTGCATATTCCTTTATAATAGTAATGCTTTTCCTGTATCTCGTGGCCTTCGTGGTTATCAGCTGGCAGGTCTTGCTTGCTCTTTTCGGCAAGGGGCATGTCGTAGATACGTCCGCATTGCTTGCAAAGGAAGTGTGCATGGGGTGCCGTATCGGCATCGTAGCAGGTGTTTCGTTCGTCTATGGTCAGCGTCTGTGCTGCACCTTGCTCACTGAGCAGTTTCAGCGTGTTGTAGACGGTGGTCTTCGACAACGTAGGAATGTCGGGCGACAGTGCAGTGTAGATTTCATCTACCGTGGGGTGTGTACGATGCTCCATCAGGTAGGTCATGATGGCCATGCGCTGTACCGAAGGTTTGATGTTATGACTCTGCAACTGTTCTACTACATTCATTCTTCCTATATTTTATAAACTTGTAATGATTACAATATTATTTCTTTTGCAAAGGTAGTAACTTCTTTCATTCTACCAAAAGATTCGCGACTTTTTTTCAGTAAACATCTTATTTATGAGATAATCATGTCTAATATGTCTTTTTATTATTTTGTTTGTGTTGTCTGGAGTGTTTTTGCATTAGCTTTGAAGTGTCCCATAGTAGTCGTTCGCTTGTAGCGTGATAGCTATCAACTGCTAATAAAACGGCTGTGAACAGGTAGCTGAAAATCTCCAGTTAGGTATTATTTAATAGGCAGTTAGACAAAAAAACTGGTAGGCTGGTGTTTTGTAGTTACCTTATTTATATATGTAAGTTGGTTGCTGAAGTAGCATTAGTAGACTGAGGGCGTTTGTTTTTTTATGCTCTCTTTCACTATGTATAATAGATGCGGTTCGTTCAAGTCAATGAGAAAACTTAGTTTCCTATCACCTCTACGTTTACTTTTCGCCATATTTTGATAATATAAGATGCAGTTTGGAAGAGCACAATCAAAAACAGTTTTTTATTTTGCTCTCCGCTTACCTTTCACTATATTTGCGAAAACTAATTTTTAGCATTATGAGTACAATCTTACAGTTAGCTCCACAGAATGTGTGGAAGCATTTTTATTCATTGACGCAGATTCCTCGTCCGTCGGGACACATGGAGAAGGTTACTGAGTTCCTGCTTGCTTTTGGCAAGGGATTGGGCTTGGAGTCGTTCACCGATGAAGTGGGAAACGTCATTATCCGCAAGCCTGCCACGCCGGGCATGGAAGGCCGTAAGGGAGTCATCTTGCAGGCGCACATGGATATGGTGCCCCAAAAGAACAATGATACAGTACACGATTTTACCAAAGACCCTATTGAAACTTATGTAGATGGCGACTGGGTGAAAGCTAAGGGTACGACACTGGGTGCCGACAACGGACTGGGTGTGGCTGCCATTATGGCTGTGCTCGAGGCCAAAGACCTGAAGCATGGTCCTATCGAAGCATTGATTACCAAAGATGAGGAAACGGGTATGTATGGTGCCTTCGGACTGAAGCCGGGTACTTTGCAAGGTGAAATTCTGTTGAACCTGGATTCGGAAGAAGAAGGTGAACTTTATATAGGTTGTGCCGGTGGTATCGACATCACGGCTACGCTGGAATACAAGGAAGAAGCACCTGCCGAAGGCTTTGTAGCACGCAAGCTGACGTTGAAAGGACTGCGCGGCGGACACTCAGGACTTGAAATCAACCAAGGTCGTGCCAATGCCAACAAGATGCTGATTCGTGTCGTGCACGATTTGTTGGTAGAGTTTGACTGCCAGCTTGCTTCATTCGAAGGTGGAAACATGCGCAATGCTATTCCCCGTGAGGCTCATGCAGTGATGTTGTTCAACCCCGAAGATATGGATGGACTGGATGACTACATCCGCGAGTATGAAGCACAGATAGCTTCGGAATATGCTACAATAGAAAGCGGCGTGTCGTTGAAGATTGAAGGAACAGAAACGCCCGCAACCGTAGTGCCGGAGGAAATCCAGGACAACATGGTAAATACGCTGATGGCTTGTCAGAACGGTGTGATGCGCATGATACCTACCGTGCCCGATACGGTGGAAACTTCTTCCAACCTGGCCATTGTACTGATTGGCGGTAGAAAGGCTGAGGTACGTATTTTGGCCCGTAGTTCGTGCGATACCATGAAGGACTTCTTGGCCGACAACTTGGCTGCCTGCTTTGGTATGGCTGGCATGAAGGTGGAGATGAGTGGTGCTTATTCAGGTTGGCAGCCCAATGTGGATTCGCCCATTCTGCATGCCATGAAGTCGTCTTATAAGCAACAGTTCGGTGTAGAGCCGGCAGTGAAGGTGATTCATGCCGGATTGGAGTGTGGCATTATTGGTGCCAGCTGTCCGGGATTGGATATGATATCATTCGGTCCTACACTTTGCTCGCCTCACTCACCTGACGAGCGTGCTTACATTCCCAGCGTCGGAAAGTTCTATGACTTCCTGGTAGCTACGTTGGAACAGACTCCTGAGAAATAATAAATCCAGCTGAAGTACTCCTTTCCGTATTGTAGCGGAAAGGGGGATATATGCACCCGGACACGACCGAATAGGTTGTGTCCGGGTGTTTATGTATATGGATGTACATAATACCAGCTTGAAGTCTGCGGTATCTCTTCTTCCAACTTGTGAGAGCTTCTGATAATAATGGTGTAAACTATTGTTGGCCAAAACTTGCATTTTTTTAATGGATTTATGTGTACCTTTGCACCCGCATAAAATTAAAGGTAAAAAGTATGGCAGAACAGAAAATACCCACGGCGCTGGGTACAGAAAGCATCGGTAAGTTGCTGATGCAGTATGCCGTTCCGGCGATTATAGCCATGACGGCTTCTTCCTTATATAATATGGTAGACAGTATTTTCATTGGGCACGGAGTGGGAGCAATGGCCATTTCGGGGTTGGCGCTCACTTTCCCGCTTATGAACCTGGCAGCGGCTTTCGGTTCGCTGGTGGGCGTGGGTGCAGCAACGCTTATTTCCGTAAAGCTGGGGCAGAAGGATTATGACACGGCACAACGGGTACTGGGCAATGTGTTTGTACTGAATATCTTGTTGGGTGTGGCCTTTACGGTGGTTGTGATGGCTTTTCTTGACCCTATCCTCTATTTCTTTGGTGGTAGTGACAATACGGTGGGCTATGCTCGCGACTATATGGAGATTATCCTGTTGGGTAATGCCATCACTCACTTGTATCTTGGACTGAATGCAGTGCTGCGTTCAGCCGGTTATCCCCAGAAAGCCATGTATGCCACTATTGCTACGGTGGTGATTAATACAATTCTTGACCCCGTATTTATTTATGGATTTGGCTGGGGCATTCGTGGTGCGGCTATTGCTACCATCCTGGCACAGATGATTTCGTTGGCTTGGCAGTTGAAGCTGTTCAGCAACAAGAATGAGCTGCTCCATTTCCATCGGGGCATCTTTAAGTTGAAACGTAAGATTGTGACAGCTTCGCTGGCTATCGGAATGTCGCCTTTCATGATGAATGTAGCTGCCTGTTTCATTGTTATTCTTATTAATCAGGGACTGAAACGCTATGGAGGTGATATGGCCATTGGTGCTTTTGGTATTGTCAACCGACTGGTGTTTGTAGTGGTGATGATTGTCATGGGATTGAATCAAGGTATGCAACCTATCGCAGGTTATAACTTTGGTGCTCGTCTTTACGACCGTGTCACCAAAGTACTGAAGATAACCATTGCCTATGCTACGGCAGTGACTACGTTTGGTTTCTTGGTCGGCATTTTGATTCCTGACTTGGTGGTGGCTATCTTTACTTCCGATGCCGAATTGATAGAGCTTTCGGCTCGCGGCCTTCGTGTGACTGTGTTGTTCTTCCCCATTATCGGTTTCCAGATGGTGGCGGCCAATTTCTTCCAGAGCATTGGTATGGCCGGGAAGGCTATCTTCCTGTCGTTGTCGCGACAGTTGCTTATCTTGTTGCCGTTGTTGCTCATCCTGCCTCTTTTTTATGGTGTAGATGGCGTTTGGTACAGCATGCCTGTTTCCGATTTTCTGGCCAGTCTGATAGCTGCTGTCATGCTGTGGTGGCAGTTCAGGCAGTTCAAGAAAGGGGCGCCGGTGAAGCAAATCTGACAGTTTGCCAGCTTCGGGCAGGCAGTGCTTGCGAAAGTTAAATAAAATATATATTTTTGCTCGGGCCACAGCCTGAGAACATGGGAAATTGTTAGACTTAGACGATATATTAATGAAAAAAGTAAGCTTATGAACAAGAAATTTGTAGTAAATATAGGGCGTCAGCTGGGTAGTGGCGGACGTGAGATTGGCGAGAAGCTGGCGCACCGGCTGGGCATTGACTTCTATGACAAGGAACTCATAAACCTGGCTTCGGAAGAGAGCGGACTGTGTCGTGAGTTCTTTGAGAAAGCCGACGAGAAGGCTTCGCAGGGATTGATGGGCGGATTGTTTGGCATGCGCTTTCCTTTTGTGGGCGACGGCACCATACCGTCGATGAACTGCCTGAGCAACGACGCACTGTTCAAGGTGCAGAGTGATGTGATTAGGAAGCTGGCTGCCGAGAAGTCGTGTTTGTTTGTAGGGCGTTGTGCCGACTACATCCTTCGTGAGCATCCTTATTGTGCCAATGTCTTTATTTCGGCTTCAAGAACCGACCGCATAGAACGTCTGTGCAAACTGCACGGCATCTCAGAGAGCGCAGCCGAGGACATGATGGACAAGGCTGACAAAAAACGTTCGGAATATTACAACTATTACAGCTACAAGACTTGGGGCGCTGCCGCCACTTACCATCTGTGCATCGACTCTTCGGCGTTGGGCATAGAGGGAACCATTGACTTCGTGGAGCGTTTTGTAAGGTTGAAACTGGACTTATAACAGATTGGAAGGGTCGTGCCGAAGATGTTCTCTCTGGCACGACCTTTTGACATATAAGAAGGGCTCAGTAGAAATTTAGTGGGGATAAGCATATAAGTTGGCAATTCTAAAGAGAAAAAATTTCTTATCAGCCACTCCTCTAAGGTTAGCTCTGAAAAGTTTGATTTTAGCGTTGAACGATTCGGCCATTGCATTTGAAGCTCTATTGTTGTAGAAGTTCAGAATATCATCATAATGCTCGTAAAACGTTGCTGCAATGACATTGAAAGAATGGAATTTTGCTTCTTCAACCTTGTTGTACCATTTAGCCATAGATAGTCTTGCGGCATCCTTAATCGTATTTTTGGAAAATATCATCCGCAGCGAATGGCATAGTCCATATGCTTTCTTTATGTCGGGATATTCCTCAAACAATATCTTCGCCCGCTGTTTCTGTCTGTCAGTCCACTTGTCAGCTGACTTGAAAAGAAGATAACGCGAGCGTATGAGCAGTTCCTTGCGGGTGTCTCCATTGGGATACCGGTACGGTTCATAGGGACATTCAGTAAATAATATAAAATTAGCCAACTAATTCATACACAAAGTATTGCGAATTAGTTGGCTCTTTTGTATCTTTAGGTATTCCCCGAAAATAAGGTTTGACGTCCAAAACGGGGGAAATTTTCCAACCAAGATATGGCTAAGATACAAAATATTTCGGAAATTCACCCTACTCTGGGCTTTACTGAATTTGATGTCCTGGAAAAATATCGCAAGAGTTTTAATGAGAGTGAACTGGGCA
>ENA-UONS01000889-UONS01000889.1-human-gut-metagenome-genome-assembly--contig:-CS19-NODE-889-length-31191-cov-8.414311_pt1 | contig 31191 bp, 26 predicted proteins | sample MGYA00242458_ERZ724005 | MGnify/ENA metagenome assembly ERZ724005
TTCCTTCGACTTTCCAGCGGTAGCGATAATGAATGCACCTCCAAACAAAATCCATAGTGTTGCAATATTGGCAATAGAAAACGCGGCCGCCCAGTTTCTGGACAGCCGCGCAAAATTCACACAAAGCTGCGATCTGCTCAAAGAACAGATGCACTTGGGTATAGCCCGGGGATTCTGACCCCACAAGGCGAGCGCGGCACAGGCCGTAGCTGCTTTCTTTACCCAGTTATTCTACCACAGCCGCAGGGGCCTGTCAAGCACTTTTTATGCGTTTTACGAGAAAAATATGAATCGTCCTCATACCTCGATCAACCTGCCCAGTTCCAGCGAGTAGATGCCTTTATAGGTCACCGGCTTCGGGGCAAAGCGTTTGCCGACGGCCAGCGCGTACAGGTCCAGCTGGGGTTTGTAGGCCCGCACAAAATCCGCGGCTGTTTTGCGGCGGTCGGTCTTGTAGTCCAGCAGTTCCAGATGGTCCGGGTACACCAGCACAAGGTCTGCGATGCCCTGCACCAGCACCTGCGCTTCCGGGGCCGTGTCCGGGGCCGGGCTTCCCTGGGCGGCAAGCACCTCGGCGGCGGGCAGTGCCGTGATGAATGCCAGCTCCCGCAGCACCTGCTGTGCCGCGCAGATCTTTGCAAAGGCCTCGCTCTGCACAAAGCGGCGGATGCGCACGGCATCCAGCTTTGCGGCGATCTCCGGTGCGGTGAGCTGTGCAGCCGCCTGCCGGTCACGTTCCGCTCCGATGGCTTCGTCCAGCGTCCCGGCTGCTTTTGCCTCTGCCAGCGCCGCAAAATCGGCGTGCTCCAGAAATGCATGCAGGGCCGTGCCCATCTCGGCGGCGGTCAGGCCGTCTTTGGAGAGGAAGCCCGGCCGCTCCAGCGTGGTCTGCTCCGCCTTGTGCACGATGCTGGTCACGCTGACCTTGGCAGGCACCCCGGCCAGGGCTGCCGCCGGGTACTGCCAGGCAAAGCCCGCCCGCAGCTGTTCCACAAGGGCCGGGTCCGCGGCCGCCGGGGCTTGCGGTTCCAGCTCCTCAGGCTGTTGTTTCTGTTCCGGCTGTGTCGTTTCCGGCAGGGTGATGACCACCGTGCTGCGGGTGTCCGCAAAGGGCAGCTCCAGATTCCCTGCCAATCGCCGCAGCGGCCCGCCGCAGGGGTGCACCAGCAGCGCCGCCCGCAGCCAGTCGGCAAAGCAGTTTGCCTGCCCGTGCAGGGTGGAGCCCGCCCCCGCCGCCAGAAACGCCGCCGCTTTGGCAAAGGGGTTCGCGGTCTTGCCGATGCCCAGCGGCACCGTGAGGATGAGCCTGTCCTGTGCGCGGGTCAGGGCCACATACAAAAGGCGCATCTGCTCGCTGCGCAGCTCCTGCCCGTGCACCTCGGCCAGCGCGGTGTAGGCCGCCGTTTTATAGGCGCCCTCGCCCTGTTCCGGCCGCAGCCGCAGGCCTGCCCCGTATTCCCGGTGCAGCAGCACCGGCTGCCGGGTATCGGCCGCGTTGAACCGCCGCCCGGTATCGGCCACGAACACCACCGGGAACTGCAGGCCCTTGGAGCGGTGGATGGTCATCACGGTCACACAGCCGGGCCTTGCCCCGCCGGGGGTGGTGTCCTGTCCGGTGGAACCGGCCAGCGCCGCCGCGTCGATGGCGCGCACCAATGCCGAGATGCCGCCCGCACCGGACGCCGCGCAGAAAGAGGCGAACCTCCGGGCATCCTCCCGGCGGCGGGCACCGTTCTCGGTCACCCCCAGTGCGGCAAGATAGCCGGTGGTGGCAAAAATTTCTTCCAGCAGCTGCTCTGCAGGCACGCTGCGGGCCATCTGCCGCAGGGCCGTGAGCTTGTCGTAAAAATCGTTCACCTTTTGGGTAAAGGGGTCCTCCGCCGGGCCTTGCCGCGCCAGCAGCAGCGCACCGTACAGGCTCATGCGGGCGGGCTTTCCGGCATTTCCGGCGTTCTGTTCCTTCTGCAGCGCGGCGCTCTGTGCCCGCAGCCGCACCAGGTCGTCATCCGTAAAGCCGAACACCGGCCCCAGCATGGCCGCAGCCAGATAGATATCCTGCGCCGGGTTGTCGATGACCTTCAGCAGCGAGATGAGCGGTCGGATGTGGGGTGCTTCCATCAGGTTTTCCCGGGCGTCGGCATACACCGGGATGCCACGGGCCGTGAGAGCTTCCACATAGGCTGGGAAGTCCCCGCGGGCCGAAAGCAGGATGCAGCAGTCCTCGTACTGCACCGGGCGGGTCGTGCTGCCCTCCCGCACCGGCTCCCCGGCAGCCACCAATTCTTCGATGCGCCGGGCGATCCATGCTGCGTCCGTCTCCGCTTCATCGTCCGGCAGAAACTGTGCTTCCACGCTGCCGGAGTAATCTCCCGGTGCGCCGCACACCAGCCGCTGCCCGTCGCCGTAAGCGGTATCGCCCAGCTGCGGGGTCATGAGCTGCTCAAAAATGAAGTTGATGCCCTCCACCACCTGCGGGGCCGAACGGAAATTCGCATCCAGCGCCAGCAGGGCGTTTTGCCCGGCAGTACCCTCCGGCGGGCGCGGGCGGGCCGCCCCGCCGGGCAGGGCCGGCCAGCGGTCCAGCTTTTCCCGGAAGATGCTGGGGTCGGCCTGCCGGAAGCGGTAGATGCTCTGCTTCAGGTCGCCTACCAGAAAGAGGTCATCCCCCGCCGGGGAGGCAAGGCAGCGGTACAGGGCATCCTGCAAAGCATTGGTGTCCTGATATTCGTCCACCATCACGGCAGCATAGTTCTGCCGGATGCTCCCGCACAGCGGGGTGGGGGTGCCGTCCGGGCTGCGCAGCAGCCGCAGGGCAAAGTGTTCAAAGTCGCTGAATTCCAGCAGCTTGCGCTCCCGCTTTTTGGCCGAGAACCGGGCGTCGAAATCCCGCACCGCCGCAAACAGGGCCTGCAGCCGGGGCAGTGCCGCCTGCCGGTCGGCTTCCACCTCTTCCTCGCTGCAGGAGACAAGCTCCGTGATCTGAGCAAACAGGTCGGCGGCCTCGTCAGCACGGGTCTTGATGGCCGTCTTGTGGTCGCCCTTCAGCCGTTTTTTCATGCCCTTCAGGCCGGGCTGCTCTTCCATGCCCAGCACAAAAGGGGTGAGCCGGTCGTACAGGGGCGTCCACTCCCCTGCCTGTGCCAGCCGCTCCACCTCGCCCAGCAGGGCGGCAGAGCGTTCCAGACGGCCCTGCGCGTCGGCGTATTTTTCGGCCACCGCTGCTTCCGCTTTCCGGATGGCCGCCGGGGTCTTTTTTTCTCCGGCCTCCGCCATTTCCTGGGCATAGTCCTCCCGGCAGTCCTGCTGGGCGGCGCACAGCAGCTCGCGGGCCGCCTTTGCATCGCGGGCTGCCTGCGCCAGCAGCAAGTCATGCCAGCAGGTGGCGTCAAAGCCGTTTTCCTGCTGCCATGGAGCCAGAAATTCGTCCAGCTTGCGGTCGTAGTCCGGCAGTGCCCGCAGGAAATCATACACCTGCAGGATGGTGTCCCCCGCCGGTTTGTCGGTGCGGCCCTTGCCGTACAGGTCGGCAAAGGCGCAGAAATCCGGGTCCGCGTAGGCGTGCTCCAGCGTTTCGGCCAGTGCCGCCGTGCGCAGCAGCTCCACGCTGCCGGGGTCTGCCGGGGCAAAATCCGGCGGGATATCCAGCGCCTGAAAATGCTTGTGCAGCAGGTCCAGACAGAACGCGTCCATGGTGCAGATGGGTGCACGCTGCAGCAGCATGCGCTGGCGGCGCAGGGCGGTGTTTCCCGGCTCCTGCTGGCAGCGGCGCAGCAAAGCCTGCCCGATGCGGGCACGCAGCTCCGCCGCCGCCGCATTCGTAAAGGTGACGATGAGCAGCCGGTCAGCATCCACCGGGTGCTCCGGGTCGGTGATGAGGCGCACGGCACGTTCCGTCAGCACAGCCGTCTTGCCGCTGCCTGCCGCCGCACTCACCAGCAGTGCGCCGCCCCGGTCGTCGATGGCGGCACGCTGGGCAGGCGTCCATCTGGGTTCGCTCATGTCGGTTCCTCCTCATCCTCTGCTGCTTCCGGCTCAAAGGGCTTTGCCGGGGCTTCCAGGCCCCGTTCCCCGATGCCAGTCTCATGGCAGCAGATAAAATCATAATCGCACCAGGCACAGGGGCTGCGGTTGGTGCTGACCACCAGCGGCTCGGCAGCGATCTGCCCGCCGTACAGCTGCTCCCCCATCCGGGTGACGAGGTCATCCAGATGCAGCCGGATGCGGTTGAGCTTGGCGATGTCAGCACGCTTGTCCTTCTGGTAAGGGCTGGGCGCGCCGTTGCGGTAACCAAAGGGCAGATACCGGCCCGTCTCATCCGCGTCCATGGCATCGAACACCTTCTGCTCGTCCCGCACCAGACCGTCCAGCTGATATTCCACGCTGCGGGCGGCCTTTTCGCGGGTGGTGGTCTCCGGGGCGGGGTCGGCCAGCAGATACAGCACACCCGCCGGTTCTGCCCCGGTAAAGCGTCCGCTGGGGTCGCGGGTCAGGCTGAACAGGTACAGCAGCATCTGGCAGTCCAGCCCGCAGTACACTTCTTTCAGGTCCAGTTTCTTGGTGCCGGTCTTGTAGTCCACCACCCGCACCCAGCGGGTGCCGTCCTCTTCCACCCACTCGTCGGCGCGGTCCACCGTACCGATGAGCTGCACGGTGCGCCCGTCCGACAGGTGATACAGCTGCCCGGGCACGGCGTCGGCCCCGCTGCCGATCTTCAGCTCACAGGCCACCGGACGGAACCGGGACTGGTTCTGTTCGTCCCGCAGGTAGCACAGCAGGCCGGTCATGCTCTTTTTCAGCCGGGAGAGCAGGTAGGCAAAGCGGGCCGTGTCCTCCGGCAGAAAGCGCTTTGCATACTCGTCCACCAGCAGCCCGGCCAGCGCGGCCATGGCTTCGTCATCCAGTTCCAGATAGGGCTGCAGGGCCGCACAGGGGTTGTCCGGCCCCGGGTGGGGGTCCAGTGCCATCTGCAGCACCCAGTGCATCAGGGTGCCGCTCTGGTCGGCGGAAAGCTCCGCCCGTTTGCGGGGCTTCAGCCCCAGCACATATTGCAGAAAATAGCCGTACCGGCAGGTATAGTATTTTTCCAGCTGGCTGGGCGAGATGTGCAGCCGCCGGCCCAGCAGCGTTTCCAGCGCGGGCAGATCGTACACCTGCCGGGGCGGGTTCTCTTCCATGCGGTGCAGCAGGGCAAGGCCCTTCGGCTGCCCGGCACCGGGGGTGTGCAGGGCCTCGGTCAGGCTGGCGCGCTCCACATCGGTGAGCAGCCAGCCGCCGCCCAGCGTGTCCAGACCGTCCGCCGGGGTGGCGGCAAGGTCGGTCAGCTCCAGTTCCGGGGCAGCCGGGTGCAGTGCGTCCACAAGGGGCTCCACCGCCGCGCACAGGGTCTGGCCCTGTCCCTTGGGCCAGCTGAGCCACAGCCCCTTTGCCGGGGCGGTGAGCGCCTTATAGAAACACACCTGTTCCCGGATGACCCGGTTCTCAAAGCAGTCCGGCAGTTCCACCTGCTGGGCCATCAGTGCGTCACGGTCGGCGTGGGTCAGCAGGCCGCTCTCAGCCGGTGCACAGGGAAACTCCCCTTCTGCCAGCCCCAGCACGAACACATAATCCGGCGCGTCCAGACGCATCTTGCCCGCGCTGGCCAGCACCACGGCGTCCAGTGTCTGGGGGATATGCCCCAGGTCGGACGAACGCAGCAGCAGGCCGAACAGGTCCTCGTACTCGGCCACGGTCACGCTCTGCTGCCCCAGCAGGCTGGCCATCTCGTCCAGCAGCTGCATCACCACGTTCCACTCGCGGGCGGCTTCCTCCGCCGCCGGGATGCCCCGTGCCGCGCGGATATCCTCCACCAGCCCGGCCTGCTGTTCCTCGGCCCCCAGCTCCTTCAGGCAGAAATAAACAGCCCGGCTGATCTGCTCCGCGTTGCCGCCCTTCACCTTTCCGCGCAGGGTGTCCACGGCGTCCACCAGCTTCCGGCGGGCGTCCTCGGCCCAGGCAAGATTCTGCCGGTCCTCGTCGGTCAGCTCGTTTTCACCAAAGCCCTTTGGGTTTTTGGTGAATTCGGCCCGCCAGGCCGCCGCATTGGGCGACCAGGTGTAGGCATAGTTTTCCAGCGCACACACCTGCTCTTCTGACAGCGCACACAGCCCGGTCTTGGCCAGCACGGTAAGCTGCTCGGTCATGTCCGAACCCCGCAGCAGGGCCAGCAAGGCCCGCACCGCCGTGGCCGGGGCGCTGAACTCCGGGGTCGTGGGCTCGTCGCAGTACAGCGGGATGTCCGCCATGCGGAACTCATACCGCACGGCCGCCCGGTATTTTGCAATGTCGCGGCAGACCACGGCGATCTTGCCGCACCGCACCCCCTGCCGCATCAGGCGGCGGATGGCGGCCGCCGCGCACCGGGCTTCCTCTTCGCGGCTGGCTACCGGGAACAGCCGCACCTCCGGTGCCTGCGTTTCTTCCGCGCTGCCGCCTTCCAGCAGCCGGGTCACCGCGGCAAGGCCCGGTGCATCCTTGTGGCGCAGGTCCTGCCGCAGCAGCTCCGGGGCGGCCACCTCCGTGCCGCTTTTGCGGGCCAGCTGCCGCAGCTGTGCGGCCATCTGCTTGGCTCCGGTAAACAGCCCAGTGTCCCCCGGCACCAGCGGGGCGCCGTCATCACACAGAGCCACCGTCACCTGCGGCAGTGCCGTGAGCAGTGCCGCCAGCAGCCGCTTTTTGGGGGCGTTGAAGGTATCGAATTCGTCAATGAACACGGCCCGGTCCTGCAAAAACTCCGGCAGGCTGCCCCGGGCAAGGGCCGCTTCCAGCCGGTCCGCCGCCAGTTCCAGCCGGTCGGAGGGGTCCATACCGGTGCTGGCCAGCAGCGTTTCATAGCCCTGCAGGATCAGTGCCAGCTCGGTGAGCTTGCCGCTGCCGGAACCGCATCCCTGGGCCAGCCGGTACAGCTGCTGCCCCGAAAGCCCGGCGCTTTTCAGCTCGTCGATGGTCTCAGCGGCCATCTGGCAGAACGCCGCACTGCGCCGGTGGCGGTAATAATACTGTACCGTGTCCTGCAGTTCTTCCAGCGTGCGGCGCACCAGCACAGCACGGCCCGCATCCGAGAGGGTCTGCACCGCTGCACCGCCCTCGGCCGAAAGGATGTGCTCCGCCAGGCTGGTGAAGGAATAGCTGTCCACCATGCCGGAGAGCGCGTCCCCCAGTTCCCGGTAGATGCGGCCCTCGGTGCTGGAGGTGAACTGTTCCGGCACCAACAGGATGCTGCGCTGCCCGGCCTCGGCCCGCGCCTTGATGCGGGCGTACAGCAGGGTGGTCTTGCCGCTGCCGGAGCCGCCCAGAACCAGTTTGAGCATGCTGTTTCCTCCTTTGTCGTTTGGGATGTCCTGCCGTTATTGTAACACGAAACCGCCTGCAACACTACGGTTTTCTTTGCAATGGGGCGGCGGCTGTGGTACACTGAGAAAAATGACTGCACAGAAAGGACGTTTGCATGAAGATCCTAGCCGTTGATTACGGAGACAGCCGCACCGGCCTTGCCACCTGTGACCACACCGAATTCCTGACCACGCCCATCACCCCGCAGATCACCCTCAAGGCCCGCAACAAGGTGGCCGCGCGGGTGTGCGAGGTGGCCAAAGAGATCGAGGCCGAGCTCATCGTCATCGGTCTGCCGCTGAACATGGACGGCACCGAGGGCGAGCGTGCCGCAAAAAGCCGCAAGCTGGCAAAGACCGTGGAGCTTTGGAGCGGCCTGCCGGTGCGCATGTGGGACGAGCGCCAGACCACCTGCGCCGCCGCCGACCTGCTGGACGAGAGCGGCACCTTTGGCAGCCGCCGCAAGGAGATTTTGGATTCCGTCAGCGCCACGGTGATCCTGGACGACTACCTTGCCTGGCGCAAGGAGCACCCCGGAGAGATCTGATGTAGAAAGAATGTTTTCACGAAAAAGGGGCGCAGCACAAAGGGCACCTGCCATATAGCAGGTGCCCTTTTGTTCACTGATATGTTTCAATGCTCACGCTGTTGATGGTGATGTCCTCGGTGGGCTTCTGATTTTCATCCACACCGGTCTGGCCGATGGTGTCCACCACGTCCATGCCCTCGTACACCTGCCCGAACACGGTATCGGTGTAGTCCAGATAGGGTGCGCCGCCGACGGTCTGGTAAGCGGCCACCACCTCGGCACGGTAGCCCGAGGCGTTCATCTTGTCCACCAGTTCCTGGGTCACCGACTGGTCCCCCGGCAGGGTCTGCACCACATAGAACACGCTGGCGCACTCGCCGGAAGCATCCACGCCCATGCACAGCGCACCGGAGTAGTGGTGCAGACTGTCGGTGGTCTCCGCCGGGTAGCGGCTGCCGCTCCAGATGGTGGTGCCTTTTCCGTCGGTGCCCTGCCCGGCCTCCACCACAAAACCGCTCTCCACACGGGAGACGGTCAGGCCGTTGTAATAGCCCTGCTGCACAAGGCCGGTAAAGTTGTCGTAGGCCTGCGGGGCCTTGTCCGGGAAGAGCACTGCCTTGAACACGCCCGCCGAGGTGTCGAACACCGCCACGGTGTCCCCTGCCGCCGGGTGCGTGAACTGCTCTTCCGCCGACTCCACCGCCGGGCGGTCGATCTTCTGCACCGTGGTGCCGCCCCCGCCGGAACCGCCAAAGCTGCAGCCCGCCAGTGCCAGCACCGCGGCCAGTGCCAGTACCGCCCATCGTTTTTTACGCATAGTTTTCCCCCTCGCTCCATATGCTGTATCAGACGTGCCCGCCGGACACGAAAAAATTCCAGAGCTATAGTATACCATATTCCGTGCCGCAGTGCGAGAGCAAACTGGTGAAAATTTGCAAAGCAATTTCTGTGCGAAAAAGCATCTTGACGAGCAGGCAAAAAAACGCTACACTATATGCAGACCGGACGGGCCGGTACACAAAAGCCCGTCTTATGACACGATACAGGAGACACGATCTATGTCTGACGAAATCAAGAACCCGAATACCGAGGACGAGGAATATCAGCCCGACCTGATGACCCTTGAGGACGAGGACGGCAACGAGGTCACCTTTGAGGTGATCGACGCACTGGACCACAAGGGCGTGCATTATCTGGCTGTGGTGGAATACACCGAAAATGAAGAGGACGCAGAGGATGCCCAGCTGGTGATCCTGAGCGTTGGCGAGGACGACGAAGGCGAATATCTGGACGTGGTAGAGGACGACGAGACTCTGCTGGAGGTCAGCAAGCTGTTTGAGCAGCGCCTGAGCGACGATTACGAGATCGACTGATCGTTTTCCTCCCCCAAATTACCAGGCAAGACTTCCTGCCCGGCTCGATTTGTTGCGGTTTATATGATCCTACTAATCATTCAACGGGAGCCCGGAGTTCTCCGGTGGAATGCAGACCTCCCCGCCATGGGTCGACCATGGAGGCTCGATGAGGAAGCGTGAAACCGGCGACAGGGCACCCACCTGTCCGCAAGGGTAGGTTTGATTGGCCGCAGACGACCGGGCGGGATCTTTTATAGGTTTTGATCCACCGCTGCCCCCTGCCGGGACAGTGTGTGGATTTTTTTATATCGGAACATTTGCACCGGGCACTGTGCGCTCCGGTGCGCGGCAAACCGGAAAGGATGTGCAATTGCGGCATGAGTTCTGAGCACTTGGTGGGCACTTCGATCCCCCGTTTTACTTTCGACACCCCTACAAAGCCCGGCAACGATTTCTACGCCCTGTGTGAGGGGGAACAGCCTCTGGTCATGATCTTTCTGCCCGCTTTTGACCACCCGGTCACGCGGGAATATCTGACCCATTACCTCAAGACCTACGCCCGCCTGCGGGGCGTCCGGCTGGCCTGCGTGGTGCGCTCCTCGGCCCGGACGGTGGCACAGGCCACCCAGGGGGCTGAATTTCCGTTTCCCATCATCTGCGACGCACCGGGCGTGTTGTACAGCTATCTGGGCGTGGAGCAGGCCCGCGGCCTGCGGAGCTGGAGTTTTGCCGCCCAGCGCATCTACAAGACTGCAAAGGAGCAGGGCTACCGCTATGACAGCTCTGCCCCGCAGATTTTACCGCTGACGCTGGTGGTGGGGCACCTGGGCAAGATCTTGTTCATCCACTCCGGCCGCAGCCAGACCGACCTGCCGGAGGACTGCACCGCCATCCGGGAGATCGCCCGGGAGGTCGCCTCCACCCTGGCCGCCGGGCCGGAAGGTCCCCGGACCCGCTGCTCGGACGAGACCCTCACCCTGCCGGACCTGGTGGGGTGGGACGATGGGGATAACGACCGGTAAAACAGACCGATGCTTACACAAAAGCAGGACGCCCCCACCACGGGAGTGCCCTGCTTTTTCAGTTGTTCGTGTGCCTTATTCCTCCATCGTTCCGTCCCCGCCCATCAGTGCCGTCATCTCACGGATACGGTCAAGAGGGAACGGCGGTTCACAAAGCGGCTTCATTGCAATGGACATCAGTTTCATCGGGTTATCATCGGCTGCGACCCGGTTGGAATCCAACTTCCCACAGCGGCGGCAGCGATGGACAATGGCCCACTCGCCGCCCTTCCGCACCCAGACCGCAACGGGCTCCATCAGTCCGCCGCAGTCCGCCGCCCTGTCGCCGGGCTCCTCGTCAACGTGCAGGCTGCACAGGCAATTCGGGCAATGGTTGCGGTGGGCACTGCCTGCCCCCTCGGGAACCACAATGCGTCCGCAGTTCCTGCAGGTGAACACCTCGTTGCAGGCGTGTGTTTTATAATAACCCTTTTCAAATGTCTTGCGTTTATTTTCACGATTCATGATTGATTTTCCTCCAGAATGATGCGTATGTGCGATCATGCGGGAGGTGCGAACGAAAGATGTAGCGCAAACCTCCCGGTTCAGCGCACAATCTTCAATTCACGAGAACACTTCATTCAGCATACTCCTTTTGTTCCAAAGCCTTGCAGAGCCGGATGCCCTGCTTACTGCCAGTAATATAGCATAGTGAAAAATGCTTGTCAAGGCTGTTTTTTTAAGATTTGCACATCTGTACGCTATAAAACGGCTGCTGCACGCTATTGTGCAGCAGCCGTTCTGTTATTCTTCAGTTTCCTCGGTGAACAGCCCCGGGATGCCGCACAGGGCCGCCAGACCTACCAGCGTGAACACGATACGGGACCAGATGGAGGCGCTGCCGCCCAGCAGCCAGCCCACAAAGTCGAATTGGAACAGGCCCACAAGGCCCCAGTTGATGCCGCCCACGATCATCAGGATCAGGCAGATTTTATAAAAGGTCTGCACAAAAAAGACCTCCTTCCCTTGGAGCCATTCTGCCCCGTGGGAAGGAGGTTTATTCATGGACAGATCAGACGACCCGCGCGCCGCCCTTGTCCGGCTGCGCGGTGTACACCTGCTTCCAGCGGTGCTTTGCCGCCGCTGCTGCGGCGCGGGCGGATGTCTCATCCCGGAAGATACCAAACACCGCCGACCCACTGCCGGTCATCAGAGCCGTCACAGCGCCCTTTTCACGCAGCAGAGCCTTGATGGCCCCGGTGTCCTTGGCACCGCTGCACTCTTCCAGGGCGTTGCCGGCAGCGGCGCACACCGCGTCCAGATCTCCGGCGCGGACGGCGGCTTCCTGGGTCTCACAGTCCGGGTGCACCGTGCTGCCCACCTTGTCGTAGGCGGCAAAGGCCTCCGGGGTGGAAACGCCGTAATCCGGCATCACCACCGTGAACCAGCAGTCCGGCACCGGCGGCAGGGGCTTGAGCAGGTCGCCCACGCCCTGCACCCGGCAGGTGCCGCCCATGAGGGCAAAGGGCACATCTGCGCCAATGGACGCGCCCAGTGCGCACAGCTCGCTCATGGAGAGCCGGGCACCGTACAGCTCGTTCAGGCCCACCAGCACGGCGGCGGCATCGGCGCTGCCGCCGGCCATGCCTGCCCGCACCGGGGTATTCTTATAAATAGTGATGTCCACCCCCGCCAGCAGGCCGGTGTAGTGGAAAAACGCCAGCGCCGCCTTGATGGCGGTATTTTTGTTGTTAGGAGCCACCAAACTGCCCGGCAGCCGCAGATTCAGGTAAGGGCTGCGGCGCAGTACCACCCGCTCGTACAGGGTGATGGCCTGCATGGTCATGTCCAGATCATGGTAGCCATTGGGCAGCAGGCCCACCACGTCCAGCGCCAGATTGAGCTTTGCCGGGGCCAGAACGGTCACCACATTCTGCTTTCGCATGGAGCATTCCCTCCTCAGTTGCCCTGAACCAGGCCGTTTTCCTGCAGGAACTCCCGGATGCGCTTGAGCGCCTCGGTCAGGTGCTCCACGCTGTAGGCGTAGGACACGCGGCAGTAGCCCTCGCCGGATGCGCCAAAGGCGTCGCCGGGGATGATGGCCACATGCTTCTGCTCCAGCAGCTTCGTGCAGAACTCTTGGCTGCTCATGCCGGTGGACCGGATGCAGGGGAAGGCGTAGAACGCGCCCCGCGGCTCAAAGCAGGTCAGGCCCATGTCGTTGAAGGAACGCACCACCAGACGGCGGCGCATGTTGTACTCGTCGCGCATGCGGTCGATCTCGCCGTCGCAGTCCCGCAGGGCCGTGATGGCGGCATACTGGCTGGTGGTGGGGGCGCTCATGATGGCGCTCTGGTGGATCTTGGTCATGATCTTGATGATGGGTTCCGGGCCGCAGGCGTAGCCCAGCCGCCAGCCCGTCATGGCATAGCTCTTGGAGAAGCCGTTCACCACGATGGTGCGCTCTGCCATGCCCGGCAGGGAGGCAATGGACACATGGGGCCGCAGGCCATAGTTCAGCTCCGCATAGATCTCATCCGACAGCACCATCACATTGGTGTCCCGCAGCACCTCGGCCACGGATTCCAAGTCCTCCCGCTCCATCACCGCGCCGGTGGGGTTATTCGGGAAGGGCATGATCACCAGCTTGGTCCGGGGGGTGATGGCCGCCTTCAGGGCGTCGGCGCGCAGGCGGAACTCGTCCTCCTGACGGCAGGCCACATGGACCGGAACGCCGCCGGACAGGGTGGTGATGGGCTCGTAGCACACAAAGCAGGGTTCCGGGATGATCACCTCATCCCCGGGCTGGATCAGGGTGCGGATGCACATATCAATGGCTTCGCTGCCGCCCACCGTCACCAGGATCTGCCGCATGGGGTCGTACCGCAGACCCATGCGCCGCTCCAGATAGCGGCTGATCTCGGCCCGCAGCTCCTTTAAGCCAGCGTTGGAGGTGTACCGGGTACGGCCGTGCTCCAGGCTCTCGATGCCGGCTTCCCGCACGGCCCAGGGGGTCTTGAAGTCCGGCTCGCCTACCCCCAGGCTGATGCACTCCGGCATCTCGGCGGCCAGATCAAAAAATTTGCGGATGCCGGAGGGGCGCATGGCCTTGGCGGCAGGCGCGATCAGTTTATCGTAGTCCATCACAGCACCGTGCACTCTCTTTCGTCAATTTCATCGTCCTGATACAGGCGGCCCTCCTTTTTGTAGGTGCGCAGCACAAAGTGGGTGGCGGTGGACAGCACGTCATCCAGCGGGCTCAGGCGCTTTGCCACAAACAGGGCGATCTCCTGGAAGGTCTGTCCCTTGATCACCAGCTGCAGGTCGTAACCGCCGCTCATCAGCAGCACGCTCTCCACCTCGTCAAAGGCCGCGATGGTGGCCGCGATCTCGTCAAAGCCGCGGCTCTTCTTGGGGCTGACGTTCAGCTCGATGACGGCTTCCACCCGGTTGACCCCGGCCTTTTCCCAGTCCACCAGCGTCTTGTAGCCCTTGATGATGCCCTGCGCGCGGGCCAGGTCGATCATGGCCGCCACCTCGGCGGGGGATTTGTTCAGCATGGTGGCAATGTCCTCGATGGGCAGCCGCGCGTTGTCTTCCAGAATCTTCAAAAGCTGTTCCATAGCTCGTTACTCCTTCTCATCCCTGTATTGCGGAATTATACTTCAGTATAGCACAGTCCCCCATGGATTGCACCCAATTTTTTGCATAGAATGTCTTTTGCACCCGCAATCTGCTCTTTTTTACAAAAAGTGTGTTCAAATTTTGCCAAATCTGCTATACTGAAAGTGTAACCGTGTGCTGGCTCTTTTTGCGGCACGATCCAATCACAAGAAAACGAGGGTGGAAACGATGAAAGCATTTATTACTGTCATGGGACACGACACTGTGGGCGTGGTGGCAAAGGTCTCCGGCCTGTGCAGCGAGCTGAACATCAACATCGAGGACGTGACCCAGAGCATCCTGCAGGGGATGTTTGCCATGATCATGCTGGTGGACCTGAGCCACTGCAACGTAGGCCACGAGGAGCTGCACCGCCGCACCGATGCCCTGGCTGCTGAGATGAAGATGCAGATCAACGTGACCCGGCAGGAAGTTTTTGACGCCATGCACACCATCTGACCGAGCAAAGGAGTACAACACTGCTATGAGTATGTTTAACACCGGTGATATTCTTGAGACCATCGAGATGTTCACCCAGGACAACCTGGACGTCCGCACGGTGACCATGGGCATCAGCCTGCTGGACTGCATCGACCCGGACCCCAAAAAGGCCTGCGAGAATATCTACAACAAGATCACCACCAAGGCTGCCAACCTGGTGCCTGCCGTGGAGCACATCAGTGCCGAGTACGGCATCCCCATCATCAACAAGCGCATCAGCGTTACCCCCATTGCCATGCTGCTGGGTGCCTGCTCGGAGGCAGACCCGGTGGATTTTGCCAAGACCCTGGACGCTGCCGGCAAAAAGGTGGGCGTGAACTTTGTGGGCGGCTACAGTGCTCTGGTGCACAAGGGCTTTTCTGCCGGTGACCGTCGTCTCATTGAGTCCATCCCCCGTGCCCTGGCCGAGACCGACATCGTGTGCAGCTCTGTGAACATCGGTGCCACCAAGGCCGGCCTGAACATGGACGCCATCAAGCTCATGGGCGAGGCTGTCAAGAAGGCCAGTGAGCTGACTGCCGACCGTCAGTGCATCGGTGCTGCCAAGCTGGTGGTGTTCTGTAACGCCCCGGAGGACAATCCCTTCATGGCTGGTGCCTTCCACGGCCCCGGTGAGCCGGATTGCGAGATCCATGTAGGCGTTTCCGGCCCCGGTGCTGTCCGTGCCGCCCTGGCCCGCCTGCCCAAGGATGCCCCCATCGACCAGGTGGCCGAGCTGGTCAAGCGCACCGCCTTCAAGATCACCCGTGTGGGCCAGCTGGTGGCAAACCTTGCCTCCAAGGCCCTGGGTGTGCCTGCCGGCATCATCGACCTGTCGCTGGCCCCCACCCCCGCCGTGGGCGACAGTGTGGCCAACATTCTGGAAGAAATGGGTCTGGAGACCTGCGGCTGCTGCGGCACCACCGCCTGCCTGGCCTTGCTGAACGATGCCGTGAAGAAGGGCGGCGTGATGGCCTCCAACCATGTGGGCGGCCTGTCCGGTGCCTTTATCCCGGTCAGTGAGGATGCCGGCATGATCCACGCCGCCGAGATCGGCTGCCTGACCATTGAAAAGCTGGAAGCCATGACCGCCGTCTGCTCGGTGGGCATCGACATGGTCATCATCCCCGGCGACACCACCCCCGCCGTGATCAGTGCCCTCATCGCCGACGAAGCCGCCATCGGCATGGTGAACAGCAAGACCACCGCTGTGCGTGTGATCCCCGCCATCGGCCGCAAGGCCGGCGAGGTGCTGGACTTCGGCGGCCTGCTGGGCTACGGCCCCATCATGCCGGTCAACAGCCACGACCCCTCGGTGTTCATCAACCGCGGCGGCCGCCTGCCGGCTCCCATGCAGTCGCTGAAGAACTAAGGACCCTCTCAGTCATCTCGCATTCGCTCGGAGCAGCTGTATAAATCACCTTTTACAGACCCATCCTCTGGATATCATTTCCAGAAGAAGGGTCTGTTTTTTTTATGAGTAAGATGCTTTCCCGGCGGCAGATGCAGCACCTGTGCATCTGCCTTGCGCTCGGACTTTTGCTGTGCAGCCTGTGGCAGGCGGCGGCCTGGGGCCGCACCCAACTGCACACCGGCGATGCGGTATGTGCCGATACTCTGCGGCTGCACATCCGCGCTGCCAGCGATGCCGTGGCCGACCAGAGCGCCAAGCTCCGGGTGCGGGACGCCGTGCTGGCCTGTCTGGACGCTGCCTGTCCCGCCGGGAACCAGACCGACGCCCGCAGCTGGGCGGCCCGGAACCTGTTCACTTTGCAGCTCGCCGCCCGGCACGCGCTGGCCCGGTGCGGGGTGGACACCCCGGTGCAGGTGCAGCTGGTCAACATGTACTTCCCGGCCCGGCAGTATACCGGCGGCTGCCTGCCCGCCGGGCGGTACGATGCGGTGCGCATCACCATCGGCTCCGGCAGCGGGCAGAACTGGTGGTGCGTGCTGTACCCCGGGCTGTGCCGTGCCGCCTGCGGCGGCTATGCCCTGCCGGAAGAAAACGATCTGGTGTGCGGGGACTACATCCTGCGCCTGCGCTTCGTGGACTGGTGGAACCGGCACACTGCTTCCCGCACCACCCGGGTGCTGGCCGGGTGACGCTGCCCTCCCCTGCCGCATAGCATGGAGGGAAAGGAGCGTGTGATCCTATGGCGATCCCTGCTTATTATTCCCTGCTCCATCGGGGCTCCTCCGGCCCGGATGTGGCCCTGGTGCAGACCTGGCTCAACGGTGTCCGTGATGCCTGCACCTGGCATGACTTCCTGAAGGCGGACGGAAGGTTCGGTCTTTCCACCGAGAACGCCGTAAAGGAGTTCCAGCTGAAAAACAAAATGAACGTGGACGGCAAGGTGGGTGCCAACACCTGGAACGTGCTCTACACCCGCTACACCGCAAAGCACGGCCTGAACGTGCCCTACCCCGGCATCGTGCTGCGCAGCGGCGCATCCGGCGGGACGGTGCGGCTGGTGCAGCAGAAGCTCAACTCTCTGGGTGAGCGTCTGAACGCAGACGGCCGGTACGGAGCCGCCACCGCAGCCGCCGTGCAGCGGTTCCAGCGGCGCAACGGCCTTGCCGCCGACGGCAGCGTCGGTCAGGCCACCTGGGAAAAGCTGTTCTGAGTTTACAATTTAAAATAATTTTCTCCTAGAACTCCCTCAGTCAAATCCTTCGGATTTGCCCGCTCCCTCACAGAGGGAGCCTTTGGCAGAGCGGAAATCGTTCCGGTTTCGTCAGAGGCCCCATCTCCGAGGGGGCTGGCATCGCGCCAGCGATGACTGAGGGAGTTTTTTTCGGCAGCCTTTTGTTTCCATCCCGTTGCGAAAGAAACCTCCGTTGTTCTATAATAGGGTAAAAATCATCTGAAAGGCGGTGTTCGCTTTTGCGTTTTGCGCATCTTTCCGACCTGCATCTGGGCAAGCGGGTGTGCGAGTTTTCCATGCTGGAGGACCAGAAATACATCCTGGAGCAGATTCTTGCCCTGCTGGATGCCCACCCTGTGGACGGGGTACTGCTGGCAGGCGACCTGTACGACAAGCCCGTTCCCCCGGCCGAGGCCGTGCGCCTGCTGGACTGGTTCCTCACCCAACTGGCAGCCCGGGGCCTGCCGGTGTTTGCCATCAGCGGCAACCACGATTCCGCCGACCGTGTGGCCTTTGGTTCAGCCCTACTGGAAACCAGCCGGGTATACGTCAGCCCGGTGTTCTCCGGTGCGCCGCAGCCCATCTGCCTTGCAGACGAGCATGGCCCGGTGGATGTGTACTTACTGCCCTTTCTGAAGCCCGCTTCCGTGCGGCATGTCTGGCCGGACGAGCCCATTGAGAGCTACAACGACGCCCTTGCCTGCGTGCTGCGGCACTGCCCGGTGGACCCGGCCCGGCGCAGCCTGCTGGTAGCCCACCAGTTCGTGGCCGGTGCCGCCGCCTGCGAGAGTGAAGAGCCTTCCGTGGGCGGGCTGGACTGCGTGGACGCGGCCCTGTTCGATGCCTTTGACTATGTGGCGCTGGGCCACCTGCACAGCCCCCAGAAGGTGGGCCGCGACACCCTGCGCTACTGCGGCACCCCGCTGAAGTATTCCTTCTCGGAAGCGCACCAGCATAAAAGCATCACCTTTGTGGACCTGGGCGAAAAAGGCTGCGTGGATATTTCCACCGCGCCCCTGACCCCGCTGCACGACCTGCGGGAGGTCCGGGGCAGCTATCTGGAACTGACCGACCGCCGCACCTACGAGGGCACCGCCACCGACGATTATCTGCACATCACCCTGACCGATGAGCAGGACGTGCCGGACGCACTGGCCAAGCTGCGGCTGATCTACCCCAACCTGATGCGGCTGGACTACGACAACCGCCGCACCCGCGAAGATCAGCAGATCACCGCGCCGGAGCGGGTGGAGAACATCACACCCTTGCAGCATCTTGCTGCCTTTTACGAACTGCAGAACAACCAGCCCCTGACCGATGAGCAGGCCGCGTTCTGCCAGCAGCTCATTGAGGACATTTGGAAGGAGGGGGAGGACGCATGAGACCGCTCCGCCTGACCCTGTCGGCTTTTGGCCCTTATGCCGCCGAGACCACCCTGGAACTGGAAAAGCTGGGCAAAGGCGGCCTGTACCTTGTCACCGGCGATACCGGTGCCGGCAAGACCACCCTGTTCGACGCCATCACCTACGCCCTGTACGACCACTCCAGCGGCGGTGTGCGCGAGGGGGCCATGCTGCGCAGCCAATATGCCGACCCCAAAACGCCCACCTTTGTGGAGCTGGAATTTGAGGTGAACGATGCCCGCTACACGGTGCGCCGCAATCCGGAATACCCCCGCCCCAAGGCGCGGGGCGAGGGCTTTACCACCGAAAAAGCAGACGCCACCCTCACCTATGCCGACGGCCGCCCGCCGGTGACCAAGGCACGGGATGTGAACGCCGCCGTGCTGGACATTCTGGGGCTGGACTACAACCAGTTCTGCCAGATCGCCATGATCGCGCAGGGGCAGTTCACCAAGCTGCTGAATGCCTCCACCGAGGAGCGCAGCCGCATTTTCCGCAAGCTGTTCCGCACCCAGCGGTACGCCAAATTGCAGGACCGTCTGCAGGAAGAAGCTTCCCGCCTGAACCAGCAGCGTCTGGCCCAGAACACCCAGCTGGACAGCCTGCTGGCCGGGCTGCAGGTCGCACCCGACGACCCGGACGCCGACGCGCTGGCCGCCCTCTGTGCCCAGACCGAGCCTGCCACCGCGCTGACCTTATTGGAGGAGCTGCTGCAGCGCCAGCAGGCCGCACAGGAGGCCGCCGCCGCATCTCTTGCCGACACCGAAGCCCGGCTGGATGCCATACAGCAGCAGCTGGGAGCCGCCCGGCAGGCCGCGCAATTGGCCCGGCAGCTGGCCGAACAACAGGCCGCGCTGGACGCCGCCCGGCCCGCACTGGATGCCGCCAAAGCTGAGAGCGCCCGCCACGCCGGGGATGCCGCCCGGTTGGATGCCCTGACCGGACAGGTGACCCAGGCCCGCACCGCCCTGAACGCCTACGACGAGCTGGACGCGCTGTGCCGGGAGCAGAAGCAGGCACAGGATGCCGCGCAGCTGGCCGGGGCACTGGCCGCGAAGCGCCGCACCCAGCTGGAAGCGCTGGACGCCAGCCTTGCTGCGGCCGACACCGCCCTTGCCGTGCTGGTGGATGCCCCCACCCGGCAGCTGGCTTTGCAGAATCAGGCTGCGCAGCTGGAAGCCCGCAGCACCGCGCTGGACGCCCTTGCCCAGCGGCTGGCCGACAGCCAGAAACAGGCCCGGCAGGCCCGCCGGGCACAGGACGCCTACCGCGCCGCCGCTGCCCGGCAAGATGAAGCCCGCGCCCGGCGGGATGCACTGGACCGGGCCTTTCTGGACGCGCAGGCCGGTCTGCTGGCACAGGAGCTGACCGAGGGTGCCCCCTGCCCGGTGTGCGGCAGCACCCATCACCCGGCCCGGGCCGTCCTGCCCCGCACCGCACCCACGCAGGTACAGGTGGAGCAGGCCCGGCAGGCCGCCGAGGAAGCCGACCGTGCCGCGCAAACGGCCAGCGCCGCCGCCCAGAGCGCCCTTGCCGCTGCAGACGAAGTCCGCCGCAGCCTGCGCCGGGACGCCGAGGCCCTGCTGCCGGAGCGCTTTGCCGCGCCGGAAGGCAAACCTCCGGTGCAGCTGACCTTCGCCCTGATGAATACCGTCCTGTCCGAGGAAACTGCCGCCCTGCAGGCCGCCCGCACCGACTGTACGGCCAGCCTGCGGCAGGCCGGAGCCGACTGTCAGCGCAAGGCGCAGCTGGAAGCCGACCGGCAGGCCCACACCCGCCAGCGCCCGGCGCTGGAACAGCAGGTGCAGGAGGCTGACCGCACCGCTGCCGCCCAGTCTGCCCGCGTGCAGGCACTGGAACAGCAGGTGCTTGCCAAACAGAAAGCCCTGCCCTACCCCCAGCGGGCGCAGGCGCAGGCCGCGCTGGACCTGCTGGAAGCCGACCGCACCGCCCTGCGCGCCGGGATGGAACAGGCCGAAGCCGCCCTGCGCACGGCACAGCAGAACTACGCAGCCGCCAAAGCCGCTGTGGATGCCCTGCGCAGCCAGCAGGCAGCGGCCCAGAGTTCCGCCCCGGCTCAGCCGCCGGAAACCTTACGGGAAGCGGCTGCTGAACTGACTGCCGCACGGGATGCCGCCCGCGGGCAGGAAAAGCAGCTGGCCGCTCGCCTGCTGCCCAACCGCCGCATCATGGAACAGTACCGCACCGCCGCCGCGCAGCACGCTGCATTGGAGCAGCGCGCCCAGTGGGTGGGAGCGCTGGCCGCCACCGCCGGCGGCACCCTGACCAGCAAACAGAAGATCAAACTGGAAGCCTACATCCAGATGGACTACCTCGACCGCATCCTGCGCCACGCCAACCTCCGCCTGATGCAGATGACCGATGCCCAGTACGAGCTGGAGCGCATCGGGGCCGAGAACCAGCGCAGCCAGTCCGGCCTGGACCTTGGCGTCATCGACCACTACAACGGAACCCGCCGCAGTGTCAAGACCCTGTCCGGTGGTGAGAGCTTCAAGGCCTCGCTGGCGCTGGCACTGGGCCTTTCGGATGAAGTGCAGAGCGCCGCCGGCGGCATCCGGCTGGACACCCTGTTCCTGGACGAGGGCTTCGGCAGCCTGGACGAGGAATCGCTGGAACAGGCCATCCGGGTGCTGGCCGGTCTGACCGAGGGCGACCGGCTGGTGGGCATCATCTCCCATGTGGGGGCCCTGAAGGACCGCATCGACCGGCAGGTGGTGGTGCACAAGAACCGCACCGGCGGCTCCACCGTGGAGCTGGTGGTGTAAAACGCCCCGCCGCCGGGCATCCTAACGGCAGGAGGTGACCGCTTTTATGAATTCCCTCACGCCGTTCATCCATCATGCCCTTCCGGACCGGCCCGGGCCTTCTTCCGCGCCGGAAGCCAACTGCAGCCGGTGCAGCCCGCCGCTGGGCAAACAGCCGGACCCGACCCAGCCGCCCGGAGACCCCTCGGCACCCGGCACCCAGCTGCCCCCGCCGGAAATGCCCGGCAATCCTCCGCACCCGGAACCGGGCAGCGCTCCGCAGGCCGGTGTGCCCATGACCGACGGCACCCCCGCCGCCTGCCGCCAGAAAAACGCGCAGGAATTTCTGGCCGGGAAGGTGCCCGGTGTGATGGCGCAATATGCCCCGGGGCTGTTCAGCACCCTGCAGCACACTCACTCGGCCCACCCCGCCCCGGATGAGGACGCCGACGCGGTGCAGCAGCTTGTGGAGTGGCGCGAAAACGCCCCTTACGGCTGAGCCTCACAAAAAATTTTCCGTTAATTTTTGCTTTACCTGTTGAAATCTTGCCGCGCTTCCCTTATTATGGTAGCAAACAAAGATAAAGGCAGGTTTTGCATTATGGCAGAGATCAAATATGAAGTCGTCGAGCGCATCGCGGTGCTCTCGCAGCGTCCCCGCGGCTGGGAGCGTCAGCTCAACCTGATCAGCTGGAACGACGGCGAGCCCAAGTACGACATCCGCGACTGGTCCCCGGACGGCACCCGCATGGGCAAGGGCATCTCCCTGAGCCACGACGAGCTGGCCATCCTCAAGGGCATCCTGGAAGATATGGAGCTGTGAGCATGACCGACCGCGAGGAGTTTTTGCAGATCTTCCGGCAGCATGTCACCCGCCCCGGCAGCGAAAAGCTGCTGGACTGGCTGGACCACAAGACCGATTTCTTTTCGGCTCCGGCGTCCACCCGGTTCCACGGTGCCTGCACCGGCGGGCTGTGCATGCACAGCCTGAACGTCTACCACGCCCTGCACGACACCTTTTTTACCGAGGGCGAGAGTGAGGAGAGCTTTGCCATCTGCGCACTGCTGCACGATCTGTGCAAGGCCAACTACTACAAGGCCGGCACCCGCAACGTGAAGAACGAGACCACCGGTCAGTGGGAAAAGGTGCCCAGCTACAGCGTGGAGGACCTGTTTCCCTACGGCCACGGTGAAAAAAGCGTGTTCCTCATTGAGCGCTTCATGAAGCTCAAGGTGGAAGAGGCCGTGGCCATCCGCTGGCACATGGGCGGCTTTGACGATGCGGCCCGGGGCGGCTGCTTTGCCATCTCGGAAGCCTACGACAAGTACCCCCTTGCCGTCAAACTGCACATCGCGGATCTGGAAGCCACCTATCTTATGGAGCACCGCACCAGCGCCGTGCACTGAGCATATTTTATCCCGATACCAAAAAAGACCCGGATACCGGCAGCACCTTTTTGTGCCTGCCCCGTGTCCGGGTCCTGTTTTTTATTCCTTGTTGCGGGCCTTATTCTGGTACATCCGGTCATCTGCCTGCCGGATGGCCTCCCGCAGCGGGTGCACGCCGCACACACCGCCCACGCTGATGGACAGGCGGATCTCCGGGTGGCTCTCCACCCGGGCCTGCCGCACCGCTTCCTGGATGCGGTCCATCACCAGCGGCAGCCCTTCCGGCCGCAGCTGCGGCATCAGCAGCAGGAATTCGTCGCCGCCGTAGCGCACCAGAATGTCGCTCTCCCGCAGGCAGGCCTGCACCGCCGCAGAGATGCTCTCCAGCGCCTTGTCGCCCACCAGATGGCCGTAGCTGTCGTTCACGGCCTTGAAGCGGTCCACGTCAATGACCACCACACCGTTGATCTGCTCACTGTCGGCCAGGAACTTTTCAATGTACCGGCGGGAGTAGGCCCCGGTGAGCGGATCGATGAAGGCACTGTTGTCAAAGTCCTCGCTGCGGTCCAGCAGCATGCGGCGGCCGCCCATGTCCAGCCAGCGTCCGTTGGACAGCTTGGAAACCATTTCCAGCACGCAGCCGCGGCCGTTGTTCTCCACATAGCGCGACAGCACAAAATAGGCGTCCTCGCCATTGAATTCGATCTTGTTCAGGGTCTTTTTGCTGGTGAACACCTTGGCCGAGATGCAGTTCTCGCACCGGCCGGCCTTGTTCCACACCACATGGCAGTGACCGGCCCGCTCTTCCAGCGTGCCGTCCGGGTGCAGGGTGAGCACCTTGGCGCGCTCCGGGTCCACCAGACGCACCAGGTCAAACACGCCCTGCAGCTGCTGCAGGACAGCCGCCATCGAGCCTCCGGAGCTGTGCAGCAGCACATCCGGCTGCGCCTTTGCATCCTCGGCCTGCTCCGGCAGCAGCTGGCCCACCACGCTCACACAGCGGCGCTGCCCGCCGCAGCTCCACTAGGTGCGCAGCACCAGCCGGTGCGGCTGGTATCCGCCGCCGGTCTGCACCTCCACGGGGAAGCTGGCCTGCGGGATCTCCGGGGTTGCCTTTTCCAGCGCTTCCAACAGGCGGCGGCGGTCCTTCAGGGAAAGGAAGTTCAGCCCTTCGCCATGGTCAAAGTCCAGCACCTGGGTGCGCTCGGCGGCGCTGGCGTAGTGGTTGGTCACCGTCACCCGGCCGCTGAGCAGGTCGTAGTCGAACTGGATGCCGCCGCACTGGTCCGCATAGAACTGGGTGCGCTCGCGTTCCAGGTTGAGCAGCCGCTGGCTGCGGTCCTCCCGCGGGAGGGCTTCCCGGTGCAGGATCTCCTCCGACAAGCGGTGGGTGTCCTGGTGGAAGCTGCGGTCCCACTCGTTGCGCTGCAGCTCCTGCCGCAGCAGCTCCGACGACTCATTCAGGCATTCCAGCAGCAGCGGGTTGAAGGCCCCGCACTCGCCGTTCAGGATCATGCGCAGGGCCGTGTCGTGGTCGTAGGCCGGTTTATAGCAGCGGTCGCTGGTCAGGGCGTCGTACACATCTGCCAGTGCCACCACCTGTGCTGCGATGGGGATCGCATCACCCTTCAGCTTGTCCGGGTAGCCGCCGCCGTCCCAGCGCTCATGGTGCCAGCGGCAGATGGCATAGGCCACCTGCAGCAGGGGCTCGTTTTCCTCGCCGATGGTGTTGCTCAGGTCCCGCAGGATGCGGGCACCCTTCACCGTGTGGGTCTTGATCATCGCGTATTCTTCGGCGGTCAGGCGGCCGGGCTTGTTGAGGATCTCGGTGGGGATTACGATCTTGCCCAGGTCGTGCAGGGCCGATGCCGTGCTGATGAGCGAAATGTCGCTCTCGTCCAGCTGATACCGGTCGGTCTTGCCCGCCAGCTGGTGCAGCAATAGGTCGGTCAGGGTGCGGATGTGCAGCACATGCAGGCCGCTCTCGCTGTTGCAGAACTCCACCACATGGCTCAGGATGCTGATCATCAGCACGCTGTTGTGCTCTTTTTCGTACACCTGATCGGTCACCAGCCGGGTCAGGCGCTTCTGCTTGGCATACAGCATGAGCACGTTCTGCACCTGGCGCAGCACCATGACCCGCTCAAAGGGGCGGCGCATGTAGTCGGCCACACCCAGGTCGTAGGCACGCTCGATGTTGGCCGTGTCCTTTGCCGCCGAGATCATAATCACCGGGATCTCGTCCAGCCAGGAATAGCAGCGCATGACCTTCAGCACGTCAAAGCCGTCCATCTGCGGCATCATGATGTCCAGCAGCACCAGTGCGATGTCCGTGTGCTCGCGCAAAAGCTCCACCGCCCGGACACCGTTTTCCGCTTCCAGATACTCATACCCGTCGCCCAGGATCTCCATCAGCAGCGCGCGGTTGATCTCAGAATCGTCTGCGATCAGGATCTTCTGTTTCACATTCATGTGCCTTGCTCCTCGCCATCCCCATCTGGCAATGTGCTGCCTTGCCGCAGCAAAAATCCCCTGTTCACACAAAAAGCTGCTGCACCAGTCCATGCCGGCGCAGCAGCTCGTCGAATCATTCTTGCATCATTTCATCAAACCGGCGCAGCAGCTCCACCGAAAGCTTCTCCAGCTCCGTTTCCGGCTGCCACACGGGTTCCGGCTGCGCCGCAGGCTGTGCGGCCGGTCTTGCACAGCAGGCCACAGCTTCTTCGGGCGGTTCCAGCGTCGGGGCCTGCACCGGCACTTCCGGACAGGCAGGCGTCTGGGCAGCCTGCTGCTCTGCCTTTTCGGCACGGGCCACGGCCATCTGCAGCTCCTCCCGTGCCTGCTCACAGGCCGCTTCGAGGTCGGCATTTTCCCGCCGCAGGGCGATCATCTGGCGCTCGCAGGCAAACAGCCGGGTCTGGTAGCGGCGGATCTCGGCGTGGGCCGCTTCCAGCTTGCGGGTCAGCTGCTGCAGCTTGTCGCTGCCCTCTGCCCGCACCGATGCTGCGGCCTGCGCCGCCGCCTGCTGGGCAAAGCGCTGCCGCAGAGCTTTGTTCTCCTGCCTGAGTTGCGCCATGGTCTCCTCCATTCCCTGCTGCGTCTGCCGGGCAAGGCGGAGTTCTGCCGCATACGCTGCGCGGATGTGCGCAATACAATTTTCAACATCCAGTTTCCGGTACCCGAACCATCCGGTCCGCAGCGGAACGTCCTGTTTCAGCATTGCATTGCCTCCCTCCGCTTGCGCGCAAGAGACCCGCCCTCCTCACGGGCGCTGTGCCACGATGCGTTTATTATTTGCCAGCCTTACTTCCGCTTGTTCAGGATGGCCAGCAGCTCGTCGTAGTAACGGTTGTCGCTGCTTTCCTCTTCCACGGGCTTTGCGGCAGCTGCCGGAGCGGCCGGGGCTGCTGCCGGAGCAGCAGGAGCAGCGGCAGTGGCTGCACTGCCAGTGTCGCTGCTGAATACTGCCGACGGCACCGACTGGGCACCGCCCATGGCGTTGTTGATGCTGTTGCGCAGGTCGCTGGCACTCTTGTTGTCGAAGCCGGTAGCAACGACGGTCACGCGCATCTCGTCGGACAGGTTCTCGTCAAACGCAGTACCCCAGATGATGTTCGCATCCGGATGAGCGCTCTGGGTGATGAGGCCGGCTGCGGTCTCCACGTCCTCCAGGCCGATGTCGGGGCTGGAAGTGATGTTGATGATAACGCCGTGTGCACCGGCAATGCTGGTCTCCAGCAACGGACTGGAAATGGCAGCCTTAGCGGCGTTCTCGGCCTTGCCGGCACCCTTGGCGCTGCCCACGCCCATGTGCGCGTAACCGGCATCCTTCATGATGGAGCGCACGTCGGCGAAGTCCAGATTGATGAAGGCGGGCACGTTGATCAGGGCGGAAATGGACTCGACGCCCTGACGCAGCACGTTGTCGGCAGCCTGGAAGGCGTTCATCAGGGTGATCTTCTCCTGGCTGATCATCTTCAGGCGCTCATTCGGGATCACGATCAGGCTGTCCACATGCATCAGCAGGTTGGCAATGCCCTGCTCAGCCAGGCCCATCTTGCGCTTGCCCTCAAAAGAGAAGGGCTTGGTGACGATGCCCACGGTCAGGATGCCCAGGTCGTGTGCCACCTCAGCCACCACAGGAGCCGCACCGGTGCCGGTGCCGCCGCCCATACCGGCGGTGATGAACACCATCTGGGAGCCCTTGAGCGCGTTTGCGATCTCGTCCTTGCTTTCTTCAGCGGCACGCTGGCCGATCTCAGGGTCGGCACCTGCGCCGCGGCCCTTGGTGAGCTTGGAGCCCAGCTGGACCTTGACGGTGGCATGGTTCTTGGCCAGCGCCTGCTGGTCCGTGTTCATCGCAATGAACTCCACGCCCTGCAGGCCATCGCTGACCATGCGGTTCACGGCGTTGCCGCCGCCGCCGCCAACACCGATTACCTTGATCGTCGTAACATTTTCGTCCATTTCTTCATCGAGCATCAATGCCATAACTTTGTCCTCCATCCGGATTTTATCGTAGAACTGTGCAGAACGCACAGAAATATCAACCTACACTTATATAACTGTATCGTATCATCTTTTTGCCGTGAATGCAAGTCAAATTTACGTTTTTGAAGTTCTTTTTTTCGGGCAGTCTGCCCCGCGCGGGGTTTCTCGTGCAATTTGCCCACCCAGAGCCGTCAGTTTCTGTGCAAAATCGGCATAGCCGCGGTCAATGAACTCCGTATGGGTGATGCGGCTGCTGCCCTGTGCCGCCAGCGCCACGATCACCAGCGCTGCCCCGCCCCGCAGGTCGGGCGCTTCCAGCACCGTTCCCTGCAGGGTGCCGCCGGGTTCCGCGTACAAGGTGCGGCCCTCCACCCGCACCCGGCCGCCCAGCGCCGCAAAGCCTGCCGCGCAGCCGAACCGCCGCTCAAAGATCACATCCTCGATGCTGCCGGGTCCCTCCGCGCAGAGCAACACCGCCGCCAGCAGCGGGGCCGCGTCGGTGGCCAGCGCCGGGTATGCCCCGGTGAACACCCGCCCCGGCCCGTACAGCCGCCCGAACCGGGTAATAACGGCAGCATCGCTCCGGCGCACAACGCCGCACCCCATTTGTTCCAGAATTTCCAGCACCGGCGCATACAGCCGGGGCGCGCAGCCTGCCAGCTCCACCCGTCCCCCAGCCGCTGCGCAGGCACAGGCAAAGGTGGCTGCCGTGATCCGGTCCGGCAGGGGCGCAAAGCTGCATCCGTGCAGCCGCCGCACCCCCTGCACCCGCACCGTGCCGGTGCCCGCGCCCTGCACCCGGCCGCCGCACCGGTTCAGGAATGCCGCCAGATCTTCGATCTCCGGCTCCCGGGCCGCACCCCGGAGGGTCGTCTCCCCCTGTGCCAGCGCCGCCGCCAGCAGCAGGGTTTCGGTGGCCCCCACGCTGGGGAACCGCAGGGTGATGTCCGCTCCGTGCAGCCCCGCCGGAGCCGTGAGCAGCAGGCGTTCGCCTTCCAGCTGCGGGCAGGCTCCCATCTGCACAAGGCCCGCCAGATGCAGATCAATGGGCCGCGCTCCGATGCGGCAGCCCCCGGGCAGCACGGTCTGTGCCCGGCCCAGCCGGGCCAGCAGCGGGGCGCAGAACAGGATGGATGCCCGCATCCGGCCCGCCGGGCCTGCCGCCAGCGTCCCGCTGCCGGGCACCCCGTCCACCCGCACATCCGCTCCCTGCCGCTCCGCTGTGCAGCCTGCACTGCGCAGCAGGGCAAGGCTCTCGGCCACATCGGCCAGCTCCGGCACCCCGCACAGCCGCACTGGCCCGCTGCACAGCAGGGACGCTGCCAGCAGCGGCAGCACACTGTTCTTGGCCGCCGGGACCCGTACCGTTCCATTCAGCGGCCGCCCGCCCGTGATGATGTAATCCCCTGCCATGCAAAGACCCCCGTTCTGCCAAAGATACCCCATGGTATGCAGAACGAGGGCCGTCGGTTCCCTGTTTTGTACCCGGACACCGCAAAACGCATTTGTCCGGTCGTTTGTCTGTTTTTTGCGTCTTTTGCGGGGCAAACATCCCATTTTGCGGCAGAAATGGCCGCCTTTATGTTTCCCCACGGGAGACGGACAGCACGATGCCCATCTCGCCCAGCAGCATCATCAGGCTGGTGCCGCCGGAGGAAAAGAAGGGCAGGCTGATGCCGGTGTTCGGGATGGTGTTGGTGACCACGGCGATGTTCAGCACCGCCTGCAAGGCCACCTGCACCACGAACCCCACCACCAGCAGTGCCCCGAAGCGGTCCGGCGCGTGGGCCGCCAGCGTGACGCCCCGCAGCAGCAGCAGACTGAACAGCAGGATCACCGCACAGGCCCCCACAAACCCCAGCTCCTCGCACAGGATGGAAAAGATGAAGTCGTTCTGGGGTTCCGGCACGAACAGGTGCTTCTGGCGGCTGTTGCCCAGCCCCAGCCCCACGGCCCCGCCGGAGCCGATGGCGTACAGGCTCTGGATGGTCTGGTGGCCGTCGCCCAGCGGGTCGGCAAAGGGGTCCAGCCAGGAGCTCAGGCGGCTGGCCGCATAAGGCACCAGATCCGGCATGATGACGATGGCCGCCCCGATGGCACCCGCTCCGCCCACACCGGCCAGCACGAACCACCGCAGCCCGGTGCCGCCCACGAACATGAGCACTGCCCCGATGCCCAGGATCAGCACCGTGCCGGACAGGTGCGGCTCCAGCAGCATGAGCACCGCCACCGCGCCCAGTACCAGCGCAAAGGGCACCACCCCCACCGCAAAGCTCTCCATCCGGCTGTGGTTGAGGGAGATGATGTGGGCAAACACCAGCACCACCGCAAATTTGGCGATCTCGCTGGGCTGCAGTGTGCCCAGGCCCGGCAGCACCAGCCAGCGCTTGCAGCCGTTGTATTCCGGCATGAACAGCACCACGACCAGCAGCACCAGCGAGAGGGCCAGCAGCGGCCAGGCCAGTTTGTGATAGATGTGGTAATCCACCCGGCTGGCCGCCCACATGGCCCCGATGCCTATGGCCGCATACAGCAGCTGCGGCCGCACATAGGCCCAGGCATCGCCCCGCCGGTACAGCGCCACCGCGCTGCTGGCACTGTACAGCATTACCAGCCCAAAGCCCACCAGCGTGAGCACCAGGATCAGAAACGGCAGGTCCATGGCGGGCAGCGGACGCAGCAGTCCGCGCCGGGCCCGGGCAGGCACAGCGGCCCTGTGCATCCTCATCACCTCCGGCAGTCCTTTTGGTCTATTGTACGCAGGCCGCCGGGCTGTTAGTCATAGCCGCAGACCCTGCCCGCATAAACTGAGCCGGAAAAGGAGGTGCTGCCATGTCCCGGCCCGAACCCCTGCGCACCCTGCCGGAGCAGGCGTTCCGCGCCCGTGCCCGGCTGGTGGCGCTGCTTTTGTGCGGCATCTGCTTTGCAGGGCTTATTGCCCGGCTCTACTGGCTGCAGCTGGCCGCCGGGGACTGGTACACCCGGCGGGCACTGGGGCAGCAGTTGCGGGACACCGTGGTGCCCGCTGACCGGGGCCGCATCTACAGTGCCGACGGCGTGTTGCTGGCGGCCAACAGCAGCTGCTGGACCCTGCGGGCCAGCCCGCGGGAGATGCCTGCCGACAAACTGGAGCTGGCCGCCCACGGTCTTGCGCAGATTTTGGAGCTGGACGAAGCCGCCCTGCTGGAAAAGTTCCGGGACCGTGCCTCCAACGACTGTCTGCTGCGCTACCGGGTGGAGCGTTCCATGGCGGATGCCGTGCGGGATTTCTGCGAGGAAAACAGCATCACCGGCATCCGTATCAATCAGGACAGCAAGCGCTGGTACCCGCAGGGGGAGTTTCTGGCGTCGGTGCTGGGCTTTACCAATGTGGACAACGCCGGAGTGAGCGGGCTGGAGCTGGAATACAACGAGCAGCTCACCGGGCAGAACGGCGTGGTGCTCACCGCCGTGAACGCCTGGGGCTACACGCTGGAGCAGAGCTACGAGACCGAGCAGTTCCCGGTGGAGGGCAGCAGCCTGTGGCTGACCATCGACGCCAACATTCAACATTATCTCGAAAATGCGTTGAATTACGCCGTACAGGAACACCATGTGGCCGCCCGTGCCGTGGGCATCGTGCTGGACGTGAACACCGGGGCCGTGCTGGCCATGTCCACCACCCCGGCCTACGACCCCAACCAGCCACGGGTCCTCTACGACGAAGCTGCCCGCGCCGCCGTAGATGCCCTCTCTGGGGAGCAGCGGGCGGCCGCCCTGCAGCTGGCCCAGCAGACCCAGTGGCGCAACAAGGCCGTGAGCGACCTGTACGAACCGGGCAGCGTGTTCAAGCTCATCACCTGCGCGGCCGCGCTGGACGCCGGAGCCATCACCCGGAACTCCAGCTTTTATTGCGGGGAGTCCATCTCGGTGGCGGGCACCCGGTTCCACTGCGCCAACCACAAGCGCCACGGGACCCAGACCGTGACGCAGGCGCTGGAAAATTCCTGCAACCAGAGCTTTATCCAGATCGGAGCGCGGCTTGGCAAGGAGGCCTTCTGCGATTACTTTGCCGCCTTCGGCCTGCGGGAGCCCACCGGCATCGACCTGCCCGCCGAGCCGA
>ENA-UONS01000896-UONS01000896.1-human-gut-metagenome-genome-assembly--contig:-CS19-NODE-896-length-31018-cov-11.337144_pt1 | contig 31018 bp, 42 predicted proteins | sample MGYA00242458_ERZ724005 | MGnify/ENA metagenome assembly ERZ724005
CGATCGACGCCACGGCCGAGTGCGCGAAGATGGGCCAGGCCAAGCTGTTCAACACGATGATCCTGGGCGGGTATCTGAAAGTGCGCCCCGTGGTCGAGATGGAGAATGTGATGGTCGGGTTGAAAAAGTCGCTTCCCGAACGTGCGTGGAAGATGCTCCCGGCCAACGAGGAGGCCATCCGCCACGGCGGCGAGATCATCCGCAAGGTGCGATGATGCTATTATGGTATTGATTGAAAAACGGGAAACAAAAATGTTTCCCGTTTTTGCTATTTCATGTTTCCACTATTAATTTTATGCGAGGGAATGTCAACACCGTATTGGCGCTTAAAAGCTTCTTTGACGGCTTCTCTTCCGGCATTAGTGAACATGGGATTAATATGATTCCCAACAATATTGACCCCGGTTCCTTTTGATATTTTGGTGCCATCGGGTAAAAGAATGTCGAACAATGTTTTGATAATCCAAGTTGCCATAATACAAAATTAGAAGTATGGGCAGACAAACGAAAAGTACAAAGAGGATAGCAGGAAAAGCAACACAGTAGACAGAAAACCAATAACTTACAGTAGAGCGTCAAATTTTGGCTCGAAAAACGAAATGTGATTTATTGGGATTATACCGTGATTTGACGGCCTCGGACGGCTCCGGTACTTGGATTTAGATTCGATTTTACAGGCGTGTATTGGGATTGCACGCTTTTTTTTGTGCCCATTTCCTAACGAGAACCATCTGACGGCGCGAAATCGGCGAAAAAGGGGCAAAACAGCCCGGTGTTTAATCGCTTCTTAAACAGCCTTTGAAAACCGGGCGATTTTTCGACCTTTCCCCGAAAATTGTACATTTCGTTTTGTCGAAAAATCGGGCACTTTTGGGGTTGGAGTGAGTGTTGGGGTGAGTATTGGGGTGAGTTTTTTTGCCGATTCAACCCCCTATAATGCCACTTTTCGAGCAAAAAACGGGCATTTTTAAGCGATATGCCCCCCTATAATACCCAAAAAACAGGGGTTTTACCCACTCAATAATAGCATCTAAACCGTTGATAGGATGGCTATTGTAATATTGAGATAAGAAAAAAACGGACGCAAAATAAATTTCGCGTCCGTTTTTTATGTGTTTTAGCCCCTATTCGGCCCTTACTACACCTATAACAAGCGCAAGGGAATGAATGCGTGATTTTTCAATCTCGAAAGGTTCATAATCGGGATTTTCGGAGACCACCATGATGTGTTGATCGTCCTTCCCCCGGCGCACCCGTTTGATAAGTACGCCTTGATCGCTGTCGATGACATAGGTGCGGTTCCATTGGAAGAAAGCATCGAACGGAAGCCGCTTACAGGCCACAATGTCGCCGCTAAAGTATTTCGGTTGCATGGAATCTCCTTTCACAGGAATCAAAAAGTCGGCTCCTTTGAACATCGGAACGATGTAATGGTCGCATTCAAAATCCATGACAGCCGTACTGTTCTCAGTCAGTACTCCAGCCATCGCATCAATAGGGATTAGCGGTATCCCTTCGGTGCTCTTGTATGCAGGGGCATCTTCACATAAAAGATGCAAGTCTTCATCTTCGTTCTTGAGCATTTTTCCTTTGCCTGTCAGGAGCCATATTGGATTAAGATCCGCAAACTCATTAAGAATATTTTCTAATATCGAAGAGCCTATGCTCTTATTCTCTTTCACGGCTTTAGAAATACTGCCGCGAGACGCTCCTATGGCATTTTCAAAGGCATAGTAGCTTATGCCCTTATTTTTAATGAATTGACCGAGTCGTTGTGCCGTCATAAGAAAAAAATCCTATAAAAGATTTGATTATATGAAAATAATCATATATTTTTTGTAGCGAGGTTTCAAATGTAACCCCGGCAACAAATATACGAAAATAATTGAATCTATGGCAAAAGTACTCGTGGAGCATGGCGAGGTCGCAAAACTGGCGCGGCTGTTCGGGATAGCCCGAAAAACCGTCAGTGAGGCATTGAGTGGTCAGACCAATACCGACCTCGCAAAGAAAATTCGCAAAGTTGCAATCGACCGCGGCGGAGTAGTTCAACCGACACGAATTTATAAACGATAATACCATGAACAACACACGCAGAAAACACCTCCGGGAGCTTATCGAAAAGACGGAGGGTATTAAGTCGGAGATCGAGGAGATCAGAACCGAAGAGGAGGAGTATTACAACAACATGCCCGAAGCCTTCCAAGACGGCGATAAAGGCGACCGCGCCCAGACGGTGATCGAGTACCTCGACGAAGCGATGACGGCCGCGGGTGATGTCATCGAGAACCTAACCTCGGCAACAGAATAGTCAACTCCAAAACAACCTCAATAGCAACAATATGAAAACGTACTCAACCCACAAAATGCTCGGTCGTCTGACGGCTCATCTGATCGTGTATAACAAGCCGTTTAGGTTCGATGGATATGCTATCGAATTCACAGCATCCGATGAATTTTTGCAGAAACTCTACGGTTTAGACCCGATATTGCAACAAATTGAATTTGAAATTCATTAACAATCAGCCAAGTATGAAATCCAAGACTTTTCAAACAGTATTACCCAACCGGATGGACGAGAGGCTGGTGATGGTTGCAATCAACACCAACGGAACATTCACGGAAGAACAACGGATGCAGTTGCGCCACATCGCATGGAAGCGTATCGGCGGCAGGAATATCTCAACGCACAGCGTCTACCACACGGAAGCGCGAGGGCGAGGCGAAACCCTCGCAATCTTCGAGAACTATGTAATCAAAGCAGCCACTCTGCGTGAGCGCATCAAGTTTCATCTGCGTAAACTCTTTGCAACAACCCTTTCGTATGTAGGCGTTAACCCCGTGCTCGTCATAGTCGTGAACAATACGGACACCTTTATGGTGAACGGAGCAACGCTCCCTGCGCAGGCTTTCGACTAATTCGAGGATGTCATCGTAATCGGCTTCGTAACGGTGTTTCGGGTCGAAGAGATTATCAGTTTTCACAATCGCATACTTTGAAGTGGTTTGCAAATATAGCGATTATTCCCGTGAACGCGCAGGCGTTACCCTCGGAGCGATACCGGCACGGGAGCAACAACAAAAGGTTGAACAATGGAAGTTTATGAAAATAGGCTTTGTATCACACACGGGGAACTGGCGGCGGGAATTATGTCACCGGACCTGATAAAGTGGTATCGACGCGAAAATAAGCTTGAACAGCTATGTCGTGGCGGCAACGGCCGTGAGGCTCTGTTCGCCGTGGATAGTCTGCCTGTGAAATACAAAAACGAGGTTTACCGCCGTTACCCCGACCTGCAGGCGCAGGCCGCGAGCAAGAAGTTTATCGACGAGATCGTCCCGGATGGAGTTGCGATGAATTTCTATGCGGAGTATAAAATCGACGGCACCCGCGGCTTGGACTTCACCAAGCAGCAGGAGTACGCCAATAACGCCGCAATACTCGAAGCGTTTCGGGTACGGTTGGAAAAATGTATATCGCAACGCCAGCGCGTGGGCAAGCTACGGACACTTAAAAAGAAAGATTTTTGGGCGAATGCGGCAAAGGCGCTGCCCCGTATCGCCGACCGATTCCCGCACTCGCTGCCCGAAAATCCGCGCCGTTTGCAGGAGAAATTTAACGAGTTCTTCCGGGGCGGTAAAGCGAACTACGAGGTGCTGATCTCCGGCAAGTTCCAAAATGCGAACGCCGCGAAAGTCGAGAGCGACGATCAGAAGGCCACGATACTCAAATTGATTTCCGACCCCCGCAACCTGAACGACAAGCAGGTCGTGATGATCTACAATGCCGTTGCCGAGCAACTTGGCTGGAAGACGATCACGGAACGCCCCGTGCAGGAAATGCGCAAAAAGTACGGGCTGGAAACGGCGGCCGGACGCTTGGGCGCTTCGGAGTTCTACAATAACCGCGCGATGCAGGTGAAACGCCGCCGCCCGGCGTTGCCGCTCTACATGTGGAGCCTCGACGGCTGGGATGTGGAGTTGTATTTCCAGCGGACTGCCACCGACAAGAAAGGCTACACCGTCACGACCTACTCGAACCGTCTCACCGTGGTTGTAGTCCTCGACCCCTGTACGAACTACCCGATAGGCTACGCCATCGGCGAGCAGGAGAACTCGGCGCTGATAAAAGAGGCGGTCCGCAATGCCGTGAACCATACAGCCGATCTGTTCGGCCAGCGCTACCGGGCCAACCAAATACAGAGCGACCACTACGCGATGAAAGCCATGTTCCCGATCTATGCGGTCGCTGGCGACAAGGTGACGCCCGCCCGCGTGAAGAACGCCAAGTCGAAACCCGTCGAGCGGTACTTTCGTTCGTTGAACGAGGGCTACTGCCAACTGTGCCGCAACTGGTCGGGCTTCGGTATCACCTCGGACAAGAAAAAACAGCCGAACGCCGATGCGCTGAACGCCTACCGCAAGGAGTTCCCCGACGAGGCGGGCTGCCGGATGCAGATCGAAAATATCATCGAGGCGGAACGTGCCGCCAAGCGTGCCGACTATCTGAAACTGTGGGCCGAGGTTCCCGAAAACCGCCGTTTGCCGCTCTCGACGGAGCAATACCTGCTCAACTTCGGAGCCGAAACGGGCAACAAGAACGCCCTCGAAGGTTCGGGACTGAATGTGAAACTGCTCGGCGCCCGCAGGTCTTACGACTGCTTCGACCTGCGCTTCCGGCAGTACGCACACATTCGCTGGAACGTGAAGTACGACCCGGACAATCTCGACCAAGTGCTGGCCGTGAGCGACGATGGCGCGCTGCGGTTCATGCTCGAAAGCAAATACGTGCAGCCGATGGCGCTGGTGGAGCGGACCGAGGGCGACGCCGCGGAGCTCGCGCGGGTGAAGCAATACAACACGCAACTCGAAGGGCATGTGAAGGGCCAGCTCGCCATTGCGGGCGAAAGAGTCGAGCAACTGTTCGCCCACAACCCGCAACTCGACAATACCCTTGCCCGTGCGGTACTCTGCGACTCACGAGGCCAACACAAGGACCAGCGCAACGCCCGGCGGCTCGCGGCTGTGAATGTGAAGGAGATCGAGGTTAAGGCCGTCGAGGAGATCGCACCGAAACCCGCAAAGAAAGAATCAATATTTAATCTCTACTGATATGAAAGACACCGAAAAACAAGCCATCGCGGACCTGCTGAAAGCGTACTGCGATTTGAAGGGCAGCCAAAACAAGGCCGCCGCATCGCTCAACGCCGTAAGCGCCGCTACAATCTCGCAAATCTTTAACGGGAACTGGGAGTTAATCACCGAGGAGATGTGGCGTAATATCGCGGCGCAGATCGGTTACGACCCGCGCAAATGGGTTGTCATACAGACCCAAGGCTATACCCGTATGTATGACTTGCTCCAAGATGCGCAGGAGAACGCGCTGGTGATGGCCGTGACGGGCGATGCCGGGTGTGGCAAGTCGCAGGCGATACAGACATACGCCCGCCAGCACCGCGACGTGTTCGTGCTGTCCTGCTCGGAGTATTGGAACCGCAAACAGTTCTTCACCGAGTTGTTGCAGGTGATGGGCGTCGAAGCTACGGGCAGCACGGTTGCCGAAATGGTTTCCGAGGCCGTCTACAACCTCAAGCGCAAGGCTACGCCGATTATCGTCATGGACGAGGCCGACAAGTTGAGCGATCAGGTGCTCTATTTCTTCATCAGCCTGTACAACAAACTCGAAGATCAGTGCGGCATCGTCATTTGCGCGACCGACTACCTCAAGAAGCGCATCACGCGCGGCGTGAAGGCAAATCGGAAAGGCTACAAGGAAATCTACTCGCGTGTAGGACGGAAGTTCGTCCCGATGCCCGTCGTGAACAACGAGGATATTGCTGCCGTGTGCATCGCCAACGGCGTCACGGACCGGGCGACCATCGAGGAGATCATCGACGATTGCGAGTGCGATCTGCGACGCGTGAAACGGCGTGTTCACGCAGCTAAAAAAGAGGCTTTAAACGGTAATTAAACGCTCTTTAAATGGCAAAGGCGATCAGCAACAAGAACGTCGCGGATGCGAAATTCAACCCGGCCCCGTTCGAGGGCGCGTTCAAGGCGGCCCTCGGCTGTCCCGAATTAAAGGGGTCGTGGTTGATTTTCGGCAATTCCGGTGTAGGTAAAACGACGTTTGCCCTGCAACTCGCCAAGTACCTCACGAACTTCGTCGATAAGGTGGCCTTCGACTCCCTCGAACAAGGGTTGTCGCTCTCGCTGCAAAAGGCATGGAACCGGGTCGGCATGGAGGCCGTCGGCGCAAAGGTGATCCTGCTCGACAAGGAAGGCATCCCGGAACTGCGGGCGCGGCTGGCGAAACGCAAGAGTCCGAACGTGGTAATCATCGACTCGGTGATGTGTCTGATCGGGCTGCGGATGTCGGATTATCAAAAGTTGGTGAACGATTTCCCGAACAAGCTGTTCGTGTTCCTCGCGCATGAGGACGACAAGGGCAAACCGTCGCCCGCCATCGCCGAGAAAATCCGCAAGTTGTCCGACATCAAGATGCACGTCGAGGGGTACAAGGTGTTCACGACAACGCGGTTCGAGGACCGGGAAAAGGGCGAAGGCGGCGAGGACTTCGTGATATGGGAGGAAGGCGCAGCGGAATATTTGGCAAACATTGAATAACTGAATAATATGGCAACAAGTGTAATGGAAAAACAACAGAAGTGGCTGCTCCGGCAGTTTCACACCCTTTGCAGCAGGCTGCGCCTGTCTGCTGAGGAGAAAGCTGCGATCATCGAAGGCTACGGCGTCGAGAGTTCTGCGGACATCAACAACGACGATCTGATGAACATCTGCCGCGCACTCGAAAAGCGGCTCGACAGCAACGCGGTGAAACTCGACCGCCTGCGCAAGCAGGTGATCGCGGCCATCGGCGGCTGGCTGCGGATGCAGGGCAAGCCGGAGAACATCGCCGACATCAAAGCGATTGCGTGTCGGGCCACGAAGTCCGACAACTTCAACCGCATTCCTCCCGAACGGCTGCGCAATGTCTACAACGCCTTTCTCAATAAGCAGAAAGATTCCCGCATGATCGACGAGCTGGTGAGCATGGCGATCTACTCGCAGAGTGAACAACGACAAATACCTAACTGACATGACAATCACACAAGAACGATTTCTCGAACAATTCGCCCAGCAACTCGTTGATTATGGGTTTATGCGCAAGAACTTCCCCCGCGCTGTTGTACTGGAAAAGCGCATGACCATATCCGAGGGCATAGACTGCAACGTGCATGTATCGTGGCTTCCCAAGTCATGGCCCGTTGTCAAGGTTCAAATCCGTATCGGTTCTATTCTGCTCCCGTATGATGTGACCGTCGGATTGCTGATGGACTACAAAGGAGGCCCGGATGAAATTCTTGCTCAACTCGTCAGAAAGACAACGGAAGGCTTTGCCGACATCATCATCAAACAACTATAATCCGCAGAACTATGGCAAGAGTGATAATAACCCAATTAGTAGTTATAGAAACAGAACTGGATGATCCCTCCATTGCAAACGAAGAACTACGGCGAATAATGTCAGATTTCATTGCTGTAAAAATGCGTGCCGAGATGGAAGGTGGCGCCAACAAAGTGATAACGAGTCGCTGTGAAATACGACTGAAAGACGAAAAACCCACTGTAAATTAAATTTCATACCACTATGAACGACAAATCAATCATCGGTTTCGGCTACAAGCCGAACTACGCAAAGGCCGTGTGCCTTAAAACGAACAGCACAACCCGTCTCGGCGATGTGGAGTACAAAATCATCGCCGACCCCTACGAACGGGAATTTGTAGAACTTGAACCTGTGCCGCTGTCGCTATTCGGCGAAAAAAAGAAAGTTTTGCAAAATGCGATGGCCGTAAACGTCCTCGACTCGGTTACGGGGCTGACCTATGCGGTTGAGTATGCACCCGCAAACCTTATCCGTCCGCCCAAGGAGTACAAATGGGGCGACATTGAAATTCTCGTCGGCGGTCGCCGCCTTCCGGTTAAAACAATAACACGGGAATGTGAGCGGAAGCGCCCCGCTGTGATGGACTCGGACGCTTTCCTTCGGCGCATGAAAGAGATCGCACAGGAGATCGACGATATTACGGATGCAAATCCGGACCTACTCGGTGGCTGTTCCGTGGCGTTCTTCGCCGCTAACAAGACCAACGCGGGGCTGACCACTAACGGAGTTAGTCGGGTTTGCGGAAATCCGGAAAACCTTGTAGATAGTATCTCCATTCCGGCCAAGAAAAACAAGAATATCGCGGAGGTGATCGGTAAAGCAGCGAACAAATTGGTCGCTTGGTAACTGAAAAATTAACCCACCCAAAGCAGGACGAAGTCGCCGAGCGGTTGGATTCAGAACCATGATCGAGCAAACTTTAGCAGAACCATTGCAAATCTACGCAGAAGCGGTGCGGGAAACGGCCCGCCTCTGCGAATGGCTTGCAAAGCATATCGGGAATATCGGCCGACGGTCGGAGCAGCCCCGGGCAAAAAAGGCAACCGAACAATTAAAACAACGAATTTTATGGCAAAAAGAGCAAAGAAGATCATCGTGTCGGGCATCACGCGCGAACAGATGGAGGAAGCCTTCGGCCGTTATGCGACAGCGGACGCCGAGGTGCAGAGTATCAACGCGGCGATGGACAAGGAGTTCGTCGCCATCCGGGAGCGGAACGCCGAACGGCTCGCGGAGCTGGAGCAGCAGAAAACCGAGTCGTTCGAGGTCATGCAGGTATTCGCCACGGAACAGCGCGAGGTGCTGTTCTCGAAGCGCCGGAGCATGGAAACGACGCACGGCGTTATCGGCTTCCGCACAGGCAACCCGCAACTCAAACCCCGCCGGGGCTTCACATGGGCGGCCGCGCTGGAACTGGTCCGGGAGTTCCTGCCGTCGTACATCCGCACCGAAGAAGCGATTGCGAAAGACAAACTCCTTGCTGACCGTGAAAACGAGGAGATCGCTCCGCTGATGGAGAAGTGCGGCATCATCGTAGGCCAAGCCGAAACATTTTATGTCGAACCCAAAAAAGAGAAGGAGGATTAAGCCGAATGTGTAAAACGCGAGAGTACCGCAAGGCAACCGTCGAACTGTGCCGCAACTGTGGCGGTCGAGGCTACGTTCACGACCCCGGATTTTGCGGGGACAAACTGATGGAAGTATCAGTCGTTTCCTGCCCGGTTTGCGACGGCCGGGGCCGCGTCTGGAAGGTGAATGCCGGGACGGTTAAGATCGAGCCGTTCACGGGCCAAGACAGACTGCAGGAATAAAAAAACTCGCCGACCGAAATATCAGCCAACGAGTCAAAAGGTGGAAGTTTTGACAAAGATAGCGATATTTTCGGAGAATGGGCAAAAAAGGTGTAAAAAGGAATATCAACACGCTGCGACGTATCAAACTGGTTTGTGACATTGCGAACGAACATTATGAAGCTGGCGTATTGAAAAAGTGCTACAAGGCGGTATGGCGAGAGCATGTTTACCCGGTGTACCCGATGTGTTACCGCACGTTCCTCAATTACATTTCCACCCCACCCAAAGAGTTGAACGAGGCCGAGGTAGCCGAACGCCAGCGGCAACTCTCGCTATTTTAACAACAACCCCCAGCCATACGGCCGGGGGTTGTTCGTTACTGGCCCGGCCGCAGCTCGAAACGCTGCACCGACGATGCGGTTCCGGGAATCTTGCACCCCGACGCATCCCGGCAGAAGGCGACCCAGCTTTCGATGTCGTCGCATACCTGCTCGTGGTTGTGGTCGGTTGCAGATTCGGCCTGCCGGAACGTCCCGGCCTGCCGGACGCCGTCGTCGAAACTGAACGAGAGTAGGGCCTGCGTCACGCCGTTGATGATGTCGAAGCGTTCGAGGGCTTTGTCCTGATAACGTCCGCCCGCCTCGGCCGTGGCCGCCGTCGCGGTAACGACATGCAACCGCATCAGAATATCGGCCTCTCGCACTTTATGCCCGCCGTAATTCCAGCGGATGGGGTCGTATTCGACCAGCAGCGCAGGTGTTGCGAACGGTCGCTGTTTGACAAGTTGCAGGATGTTCTCGTTCCACAAGTCGAAGTGCTGGAACGCGGGGCGCTTGCCTTTGCGTTTGTCGGCATCCGGCTCGAAGGTCGGCACGCCATCCACGAAAATAATCTGTTTGAGCCTTTCTTCGAGGGCCAAATAAAGGGTCTTTCTCATATCTTGGTGATTTTGGTAAGGTCGCGGCTGATGCGTTCGAGGTGTCGGGTCATAATGTCGGCGATGGCCCGCTGCACCTTCGTGTGGTCGCCGATGAACTGTCGTTGCGGCATGCGCATCATCCGGGAGTGCGCCCGCACGATGGAGCGACGTCCGCGCACGTTGCGGTAATGGGCCGGGACGTTCTGCCGGAACACGCCGCCTTCGTTGTGCAGAGCAGTATAAGGTTTGTCGGAGGTGAACACGACGCTGCGGCCGCGCACCTGCGCCCGGATGCCGCGCCGCATCGCCCCGGTCACGATCAGGATCGTGGGACTGCCGCCCTTCGAGTAGACCTTCTTCGGCCGCCATTTGGCCCCGAAGAATCCCTGCTCGCGGAAGTTCTGATCGAACATTTCCGCCAGCTTTACCCGCATATCGCGCAGCACGGCAGGCATGATGTTGTTATTTTTAGGCATTCTTTTGTTTTTGAGCGGAAAAACCGCTATTTTTGCGAAAACGCATCATTTATCCAATGGACTACGGCAATTTACAGCTCCGGAGCAAGTCGTTCCTCGACTTCACTACCGACCCTGCTGTCCTCGACGAGATTCTCGGCGGGCATAGCGAGGCCGACAAGGATGATTTTTTGCGACATGTCGATCAGGATCGGGCCATGACCTTCATGTACTTTGCAGACTTATGCGGGGACAAGAAATTGGCGCAGGCCATCGAAAAGGAGTTCGGCGAGGAGTGGCGGGCCATTCATAACGAATAGTCCTTTATTCGACCAACTCCGAAAATTCGATTTCTCTGTTTTGTAGGCATCGCGTTACGATCTTCACCGCTTCACCCTTCGTCAGTTTCTTCCCGTCAGCTTTATGTGCTCCGCCCTTTATCAGAGCAGCCACTAACCCGTCTTTCTGTTCGTTGTACGGCTGTGTGAACAAATGTTCCCGCACGGCTGCCAGTACGCTGTCGGCATCGGCTCCGGTCTGCTCGATGGCTTTGCAGTAGTTGCGCACCCACGTATTATATCCCGTCGATTGGCGGTCGGCCATAAATTCGGGATGTTGCATCTTTCCGCCTACCCCTTCGTAGAACTCCGGCAGGGTCTTGCGTGCGACGAATTCGTTTGCCAATTCCATGTAATCCGTCTGAAAGTGCGTTCGGAATGTATTTCCCGGTTTGCTCCGGTTGTGGGTGATCTCGTGCCAAAAGGTCGCCAGCGCATCGGCCTCGTCGAAGGTGATCTCCTTCCCCTGCCGCAGCTTGGTGAGTCCGGCCAGCACGTTGTCGAGCCGTGCCTTCGTCATGGCGATCAATCCCCGCATATCCGTGTATCCGTTCACGCCGTGCTCGGTCGTTGATATTAACGAATTGAATCCGCGCTCGAACCATGCCCGGCGCACCTCGGAGGCGTTCAGGAAATCGACGACTTCCTGCGGGGTCCGCAACTCGACGGCCATCTGCTCGACGGCCTTCTTCACCTTCGCCGGGGCTTTTCGGTATGGGTGCTTCGCGGGGAATATTTCGAGGGTCTTGCCCGCGTTGAACCGGAACATCTGCGCCTTCGGGGTCCGGGTGTACTCGTCGCCTATGGCCGTGGCCTTGTCGCTGTCGGAGCGCGGATAGTCGTCGCGCAAGACCTGCACGACATTGCAACGGCAGTTCCAGCCGTTGGGCGGCAGATAGCGTTCCCAAAACTTGTCGCTCGGCGGCAGGGTCACGCCGTCGAGCTGGCGGTGCGCTTCGCGGACGCGCTCGTCGCCAGCCGTGCGGTATTGCAGATCGTACTGGTCGCCGTCCTTTTCCCACTCGTGCCATTTCACGGCCATCTGCGCGGAGTGGACGGCGTGATTGTATTCGGCATAAAGGTAATTGCCGTTATACTGTCCGTCGATGGCCTTCACTTCGTTGTAGAAATCGGGCCACGATTTGGTGCTGCCGTCCTCGTTGGTGAGTGACAGCCCGACCTCGGAAAGCGAGTGATAGGTTTTCAGCCCCGAAAATATGAACACGTTGTTCCGCAGCGCCGCCGTCAGTTCGGGCGGCGTTTCGTGCGACACGGAGATCGTCGAGCCGAGGACGCGGTTCGTCTCGTCGATCAGCGCACGCACGGGCTTACTTTCGAGCATCTCCGGGGTAAAGCCGCCGCAGTTGTAAACATAGCGTGCCGCCGTGTCGAATCGGTCATGATCGAAATCGGGCTTTCGAGCCGCTTTTAGCGTCAGTTCTCCCGGAGCGTACAAGTCCGCCATCGCCCGGCGGAACAGGGCGTAATGCGCCGATTTCGCGGCATGCGTGGCGGTTTTCGTTTCGGGACTGTCCTTGCCGCCGTCGGGGTCAGTCCCTACTCGAAAAAACCGTCCGCACGTTTGGCGGTAATGGGTATTTTGTAGCGGTCGATGAAATACTGCGGGTCTACATCGTAATACTGTAATACCACCCGCTCCATTTCGCGGCGCTCGGACGGCGTGAACGAGGCCGCCTCGTCCCAGTCGAAAATCAACCCCTGCAACGGAAATCCGTGTTCGATCATCAGGGGAATGAGTTTGTCGTTTACGATATTCTTCACCATCGTTGCGTCGGCTGCACAGACGTTGCCGAACACTTCGAGATGCACCTCACTCTGCGAGAGCGACGAGCCGCTGTCGATGGTCATCGTTTGGTTCAGTACGCCCTTCGACATTTCGGAGTTCGCCCGGTCGATTCGCTTGTCGTAAACATTGAAGGCATCGCCCCGGCTCGACTCTTTGATGTCAATGTCGGTTCCGTCGGGGAACAGTCCCCATGCGGCCGCGCCCATGTTCGCCAGCATCGACTCGATGCGGCTGCGCTCGGACCCTGTCTGCGCGGCGGTCTTGGCGATGCGGATGGGCATGCCGAAAATTTCACCGAACACATCCCAGTAGGCCAGCATGTTCTTCTTCGAGAACGCCTGCGGCACACATTTGAGCAGCAGGCCGAGATCACGGGGTTTGCCGACCTCGACGCACCACTTTTCAAGTCCACCCGTGCGGTAGCTCACGCCCTGCTGGGGATCGTCGCCCGCATCCTTCACGATGACGCCATACTCCTGTATGACGTGCTTACGCGGCACAAGCGATACGTCGGTGAAGGTACGCACGCCGTTCACGGTCGTAACGTCGCCCAACTGAATGAGCGAGTGCCCCCAATAACGGGACTCAAGCACATAGCTCACGAAGTCCGCGAACCATTGGCGCTCGAAAATCTTCATTGCCGTATCGTCCTCTTTCCCGTCCTCGGTTTTCAGCACGAATTTCTTTTGCAGGGTCTTGCCGTCCCGCTGGCCGATGCAGCCCGTGAGGTGCAGGTCGATCAGCGCGTCGGTGTAGCAGTCGTAAAGTCGGCCGCGCTTGGGGTTCTCGACATTGAGCGCCATCTGCCATGCCTGCCGCCATGTCGCAATATCTTTCTGCGAGAGACGTGCCGCAACCTCGTTGAGCTGGATGAGGACGCCTCGCTTCTGCTCGATGGTTTTGGCCGCGCGGGCGGCAGCCATCAGGGACTCGTATGTGCGTGATTCGAAATCGGGAGCCGCTTTTCGAGCGGCCTTGTTCTTACCCATTCAATCGGTGTTTAAACGGTGTTTGAAAGGTTTTTAATAGGTGTATTTACGGGCGGGCAGGGAGCCGAAGCGCACCGGGTTCTGCGGGTCCTCGCCGTCCTCGGATTCATACAGCGGCAAGTCCGGCATGGCCTTGCCGCTCTGTACGTCTTTGAGCCATGCGATCGCATTGTTGTACATGGTCTCGCGTTGCTCGTTGCCCATGAACTGCGGTAGCGACTGTCCGAGGTAGAACAGTGCGATACTCACCGTGACGCGCACGAGCATCGCATTTCGCTTGTCGCCCGTTTGTGCAAAAGCCTTCGCCGTGTCGTAACGGGCGCGCAGATAGCCTTCCACTTCTTCCTGCGCGCTCCGTTCGGCATCGCGGCGGGTCTGCTCGTCGCTCTGCGAAATGATGTCGAGGGTGTCGTCGTTGCAGACGACCTTGTAATCCCGATCTTCGAGAAACATTCGCTATTTGGTTTTATAGATGGCAATGGCCGCGATGTCGGCGACCTTCACGCCACGGCGATAAACCTGCTCGGAGATCAGCGTGCGGATGCGCTTTTTGGACACACACAGCGGACGGCCGCCGAGGGTGATTACAAACTGTTTCTTTCCGGTCCGGCGTTTCCGTTCGTCGGCGATGCGAATCTGTTTTTTGAGTCGGTGCTGGAATACCAGCGCCCTGAATAATTTTACCATAAATTTTTAGCTGATATATGCCTGTACCCGACCGACGGCGTGAACGCCTGTTGTCGGGTGTGCTGTTGCAGTTTATAGATGGCTCCCTCGTCGGCGTCGGGGGCGTCGTCATGGCCCGACATACCTTTCTCGAAGCATAAGGTCTGATCGAGTCCGGCCAGCATATCGGGGTCGTTCCGTTGCTTGGCGTTGTAGTACACGAAGCCGCGCTCCCACAGGGGCGAGATCGCCTCGATGCGCTGGAACTTGTCGGGTTTCTTGCGGCGGTCGGCCCGGATGGGCAACTGATAGCCGCGGATGTTTCCCTCGCGGGTGAACTCGTCGAGGATGATGTCCTGCAAAAAGTTGGCTTCGATGTAGTATTCGGCTACGGCTTTTTCGGGCATCCGTTCGTGCAGGTCGTACCACCAGCGCACCATTTCGGAGACGGAACATTGCCGGACGAACGCCGCGAGGCAATGCAGCTCGGTTCCAGTCTTGCCCCACAGTTTGATGGCCTTGTAGTCGTTCTTGGAAGAACTTTTGAACGACGGGTCGCAATAGGCCACGAGATAGTCGTACTTGTCAAGCGGCAGCGGGTTCTTCCACCGGACCCACTCCTGCCGGAACACCACGCCCTCGGTGATCGGGTTGTTCATGTACTCCTTTTGGAAGGAGCGGTAGCCCATGAAATCGGCCATCTTCTGCACCTCCTCGCGCGACCACTTCGCGGCCCATGACACGTTACCCTTCTTGTCGAGGATATTCACCTGCGAGACGTGTATACCTTTGGCCTTCGCCATCGCCGCCAGCACGGAGTTCTTGCTGATAAGGTTGCCGACCATGATGAAGCGTCCGCGGCCGCCGTCGAGCGTTCCGAACAGGGCTTCCTTCACCCAATTCACGAGCCGCTTCACACGTGCCTCGTTCCCGCACAGTTCGTCGTCGTCGAGGTCGTCGATGACGATATAGTCGGGGCGGCGGCTTCGGTAGCGCAGGCCGCGCGGGGACTGCCCGCGGCCGCGGGCGAAGAAGGCGCAGCCGTCGGCCGTCACAAACTTGCCGTCCTGCCAATCGCCTGCGTTATACTGCACGCCGAAGTCGGCGATATATTGCTGGTTGTATTGCAGCTCCGCCTGCAGGTCTCCGAGCAGCGTTTTGGCGTTCTCCTCGGACTTGCCAACGAGGACCATTACGTTGATCTCGCGCGGCTCCTGTATTTTCAGCCACAGGGGCATGAAGATGTCGAAGTGCGTACTCTTGGCGTGACCGCGTGCCCACTTTTCGACTCCTTTATAGTTCGGGTCCTTGCGGACGCGGTTCGCGGCCTCGATGTGAAACGGGGCGCACTCGGTATGTTTTCCCGTCGCCGGGTCGTCGGTGTAGTGCGGGAAGTAATGGTTTACGAAGAAGTTGTAGTCGGTCCGGGCACGCCTGATGCGGGCCTGCTTCTCGGCTGGCGACTCCGGGCGAACGGTCGTCCGCTCTTTTACGACGATGCACCATTGCCGCCATTCGGCATAAGTTTTTACAACGCTGCTGCCCATCGTTATTTCACTTTACCGATACTGAGCTGTTCGACGATGAATTTATTTTGCAGGTCGTTTACGACCTTGCGGAACTCGGCCGTGACATCGGGGTCGAACTCCGCGCGTTGTTCGAGCCAGCGGCCGAAGGACATAAAGCACTCCATGTAATCGACGACGGACACGTCTTTGTCGAGGGTCTTTATTGTTGCGGCCATCTTCGCCAGTTGGTCGCTGCTACTTCCGACCGCCGCAGGGTCGGAAGCCTTGCCGAGATTCTCGGCCACATTGTTTATAGAGCGCAGTACGTTGTTCACGACTTGTTTTCGTGTCAACGACTGCGCTACTTTTTTTTCGGCCCAGCACCCGGCGGCGACCCACGCGCCGATGGTGTTCTTCGACACGCCGATCTTCTCGGCGATGATGTTCTGCGGCGTGCCCTGCATATACAGAAGTTCGGCGAACTCCTTCAATTCTCCGGCGATTTTCCTACCCATTCATACGAAAAAAAATGATGCCCTGCGAGGGCGTTCGACGGGGCAAAGTTGCGCCATAAACAGAAGTATGTAAAATGAAGTGTAAGGTTTTTACACTCCGATTGTTACGCCGGATTTAGCCCTGCATCTTTGCATCTGAATCGCGGGGTGGAGCAGTTGGCAGCTCGTGAGGTTCATTCCCTCAAGGCCGCGGGTTCGAGTCCCGCTCCCGCTACAAACCTTTTTTGCATCCGAGGCCGACCGACCCGCCGACGTTCTGTCGGCGGTGTCCGAGGCCGTAAAAAAACTGAATGGCAAGAGAAGCAGTCATTACCAGCAACAGCGTGAACGCCTACGGCACGCGAGTCCTGACCGAAGGTCTCGACATTTCGCAGTATGAGAAGAACCCCATCGTGCTGTATATGCACAAGCGAGGTATTCCCATCGGCACGATGAACGACCTGCGCGTCGAGAACGACCGACTGTTCGGCACGCCGCAGATCGACGGCGACACCGACGAGGAGAAGGTAATCGCAGCCAAATGGGAGCGCGGCACGCTGCGTATGCTGTCCGCAGGTATCGAAATCCTCGAATGGTCGGACGACCCGCAGAACGTGGTGCAGGGACAGACCCGGCCGACGGTCACGCGCTCGAAACTCGTCGAGGTGTCAATCGTGGACGTGGGCGCGAACGACGACGCCTTACAGGTTCGCCTGTACAGCGGCGGCAAGCTGCTCACACTCGCGCAGGGCGAAGACAACGACCTGCTGCCGCTTCTCAAACCCGACAACGACGACAAACCCCAAAACAAGATTTTTCAGATGAATGAAATTTTGATGTTGCTCGGCCTCCCGACTACGGCGACCGAAGCAGACGCAGCAACCGCAATCCGGGCGCTGAAAACCGAGAACGAGACGCTCACGCTGGCCCGCATCACCGATGCCGTGACGGCGGCGAAGGACAATCGTCAGATCACCGAGGCGCAGATGCCGAAGATGATCGAGCTGGGCAAGAAGGCAGGCATCGACTCGCTGCGCGACTACCTCTCGATGATGACGCCCGCATCCAAGCCGATGGACTTCATCGACGGCGGCAAACCGCAGGGCGGCAACATGACGCTCTCGTGGGACAAGATGTCCGACGAGCAGAAGATCGAGCTGCGCGAGCAGAACCGCTCGGAGTACATCCGGCTGTACAAGGCCCACTACGGCTTCGCGCCCAACTTCACCAACTCTCTCAAGTAGATTCACCTCTAAACATTCCCTTTTTCTGAATGAGAAAATTCCTTTTTGCCCTTTTGGGCATGCTCGCAGCGCTCGGTGTCAATTCTGCAGTCGGAGCCACCATTGCCTGCGTATTCGACTTTAACCCCATTGCGGGCATCGCGGCCGTGAACGGCATGTCGGCGGCCTCTGCGCTGTGCGGCGGCTTCATGCCTTCGGGCGTGCTGGCCGCGGGTATCTATCCCGAAGCATGGACGGGCGAACTTATCAAAGCCTTCCGGACAGCCGCGGAAAGCATCGGCTGGTACAATGCCATTCGCGCCTACGACTCGTATGTGAAAGCCGACGCCATCCACTTCGTCGATGTCGGTGCGGACCCTGAAATTTTGGTAAACAATACGACCTACCCGCTGACCGTACAGGAACTCCCCGACGGTGACAAGTCCGTGCAGCTCGATAAATTCCAGTCGCGCCCGACTCCTATTACCGACGACGAGCTGCATGCCATCGGTTACGACAAGATGGCCCTCGTGATCGAGAAACACAAGGACATGTTCTTCGAGAAGAAGTACTCGCGTGCCATCCATTCGCTGGCTCCCGCGGAGAACACGGCCAAGACCCCGGTTATTACCACTACGGGCGAGGCCACATCGGACGGTCGCAAGAAGCTGACCCGCGCGGACATCGTGTCGCTGAAAAACAAGTTCGACAAACTGCGAATCCCCAAAGAAGGCCGCATCCTCGTACTGTGTGCCGACCATGTCGCCGACCTGCTGGAGACGGACCAGCGCTTCGAGAAACAGATGTACGACTACACCACGGGCAAGATCGCCAAGATGTACGGCTTCGATGTGTACGAGTACGACGAGTGTCCCTACTACGACACCACGACGCTCAAAAAGAAGGCGTTCGGCGCGGTTATCGGCGACAACGACCGTCAGTGTTCGGTAGCTTTCACGACCAAGCGGGCGATGCGTGCCGACGGCTCGACGAAGTCCTACCTGCGCCCCGCCGATCTCGACCCGGAGAACCAGCAGAACATCTTCTCGATGCGCACGTACACGATCTGTCTGCCGCTGCGTAACGAGGGCTTCGGCGCCATCGTGAGCGCAAAAGCAGCATCGGAAACCCCTGCGGCATAATACAATGAAAAAGGCTCTGCAATATCTGGTCATTCATTGTACCGCAACCCCCGAAGGCCGGGAAGTGTCCGCCGCCGATATTCGGCGGTGGCACACGGCCCCCGTGTCAGAGGGCGGCCGGGGCTGGCGTCAGGTCGGATATACAGACCTTTTTCACTTGGACGGCACGGTGGAGCGGTTGGTCGGGAACAACGAGGACGCATTCGTGGACCCGTGGGAAATAACAAACGGCGCGGCTGGTTACAACGGTGTGGCGCGGCATATTGTTTACGCTGGCGGCTGTGCCGCCGACGGCAAAACGCCGAAGGACACCCGAACACACGCGCAGAGGGAAGCGCTCGAACGCTACGTTATCGACTTCCACGAGAAAAACCCGAAAGTGAAAATCGTCGGCCACCGCGACCTGCCGGGCGTCCGTAAAGCGTGCCCGTCGTGCGACGTTGCGGCATGGCTCAAATCTATTGGAATCGAATGCCCGCAGAAATAATCCTCGCCCTTATCGGCATAGCCGCGACCCCTGTGGCTGCGTGGCTCTCGTCCCGGCTTACCCGGCAGAAGTACGACACCGAGATAGCGAAGCTGCGGGCGGAGGTTGCCTCGGCGAAGGCCGACGCCAACCGCAAGGAACTGGAAAACGCCCGGCTGGGGAACGAGATCATCATGCAGAATATCGTGCGACCGCTCGAAGGCCAGGTAAAACGACTCAACACGAATGTTTCACGACTGGAAAAGGCTATCGGCAAGGTTTCTACCTGCCCTCACGCTGCTGAGTGTCCTGTTATTCTCGAATTGCAGTCCGCAGAAACGGCTTGCCAAGACGCAGGAGCAGCGGACAAATAACACGCATGAGCAGTTCGCCGCCGACCGGGAGATCACGCGAGACAGTATCTTTTTCCGGGAGTTGTGCGAGGCCCTGCGCGAGCAGCTCGCCATCGAGCGGACCCGTAACCGGACCACGGCCGAGGATGTCGAAACCGTCACACGGGAGTACGACACGAGCCGCCCGGCCGACACGCTGACCGGGAAGCCGCCCCTGCTGCGGGAAACCACCCAGCGACGCCACCGCTCCGACTCGGTGCAGGATTCGAGCCGCCTGCGGCAGACGCAGGCACGCGACACCCGCACGGCGGCCGGGAGCATGACGCAGGAACAGGACCAGCTACACCTGCGCGGGGAGTCGGACCAGCAGACGGCGACCGACACCGCGACCACGACCAAGAGCCGCCGCGGTCTTACATGGTGGCAAAAGGCCCTTTGTTTCGTGGGCCTGTTGTCGCTGACATACATTTTTTACCGCTTTTTCAAGAACAAGTAACCCATCCACAATGGCAAACAAGAATACGAAAGCCGCGTCCCGCAAGGCCGCAGCGAAACAGAACCCCGAACAGGTCCCGGCCGAACAGCCTGCGGACATCGTACCCGATCAGCCGCAGGCTGACCCGGAACCGGACGGCAGCGAGACTTCCGAACTGGCTCCCGCTTCGACTGAGCAGCCCGACACAGCCCCCGCCTCCGAGCAGGTCCCGGCCGAACCGTCGGCCCGGTCCGAGAAAACAGCTCCGGCAAAGAGTGCCGCACGCAGTTCGGGCAAGGCGTCTGCCGCAAAGAAGACCATCCGCGACACCGCAGCGCAGGCCGTGGCGAAGCAGGTGTTCCGGAGTCACCCCGGCAAACAGACGGTCTATGTGACCTCGGACGGCACGCCCTTCTTCGTGAAGTGCGACGCCGACAACCACGGCCGCACCCTCGACGACAAGCTCGTCGTCACAGTCACCAACGAAAACTACAAAGCCTAATGCAGTCTTTGAAATTCACCCGCACCAACGGGAACATCCCCAAGAAACTGGCAGGAGAAGATCATGTCTCCGGTTTGGTGATCTATTCGGCCGCGCTGCCTTCGGGCTTCTCCGAGAGCGAGCGCATCAAAGCCGTTTCGACCATCGAAACGGCCGAGGCGCTGGGTATCACGGCGGACGCTGACAACTGGGACATCCGGGTCCTGCACTACCAGCTTTCCGAAATCTTCCGCATCAATCCGGGCATCAGCCTGTACGTCGGCATTTTCACCAGCCCCGAAGGAGCCAACACCTATGCCGAGGTCAAGAAGATGCAGAACTTCACCGACGGCCGACTCCGGCAGCTCGGCGTATGGGACGGACGCACACCCCTCGCGGCCGACAACCTCACGGCCCTGCAAGGGGTCGCTGCGACGCTCGAAGAGCAGGATATGCCGTTGGGCATCATCTACGCTCCGAAGGTCTCGGCCGTGGCGTCGCTGCCGAGCAATCTCGCGGGTGACAAGGAGCGCGTATGGACGGTGATCGGGCAAGCCGGAAGTTCAACGGGCGCAGCGTTATATGTCGATGCGGAAAACACGGAGAAAGCCTCCGTTTCGGGTCTTGGTGTGGTCCTCGGCATCGTGTCGCTGGCCGCTGTTCACGAGTCTATCGCGTGGATCGAGAAATTCCCGACGGGCGTCGATGTCCCGGCCTTCGGTGACGGCACGCTGCTGAAAACGCTGGACCGCGCCGTCGTCGAGGCGCTCGACAAATCGCGTTACCTGTTCTTCGTGACCTACGCCGGACTGTCCGGGTCGTATATGAACGACTCGCACACGATGGACGCCCCGACGAGCGACTACGCTTACATCGAGAACGTCCGCACGATGGACAAAGTTGTGCGCGGCATCCGCACCTACTTGCTGCCGAAGCTCGGCGGCAACGTCTATATCGACAAGGCTACGGGGCAGTTGCAGACCCACAGCGTGGAGTTCTTGCAGACCACGGCCCAGAAGGCCCTCGAAGATATGGAGAAGGCGGGCGAGCTGAGCGGCTACGTGGTCGAAATCGACCCCGATCAGAACGTGCTGTCCACGTCCGAGATCGAGTTCGTAATCCGGCCTATCGGCGTCGGTGTCGTGCGTCGATTCAAGGTTAAGATCGGCTTTGCCGAGAGTGTCTAACCACAAATCCAACACAGAATGAACATCAGAAACGGAGTGCCGCTGATTAACGGCGTAGAATACGCTTGGGGCGACATTGCCACTGCGGCGAACGGCGTGCCGTTCGTCGGTATCACCGCAATCAAGTACGGCGACAAGCAGGACGTGCAGAACAACTACGGCGCCGGACGGCATCCCGTGTCCCGCTCGAAGGGGCGCATCACGCCGTCGGCCGCGATCACCCTTTACAAAAGCGAGATCGTGGCTTTGCAACGGCAGGCCCCGAACGGTCGCCTGCAGGACATCGCACCTTTCGATATTACGGTGTCGTACCTGCCCGAAAGCGGTATTATCACGACCGACAAGATTCGGAACTGCCAGTTCGACGAGAATAAGGTGGACTGGAAGGAAGGCGACCTGAACCAGCAGGTCGAGCTTACGCTGATTCCCTCGCATATCGAGTGGGGCCAGCCGAAGATATAACCCAATCATCAATCAACTATGGAGAATAAACAGGAACAGAAAGCCAAGGAACTGGCCGCCAAACGTGCCAAGTACCCCGTCCTCGACGGCGGTGTCACGGACGAAATGCGCCAGTCGTGGAAACAGGCCAACGGCCGGGTCATCGCAGTAGATGTCTTTGACGACATGGCCGAGGAACACCATGTCGCCTACTTCCGCCGTCCGACAATGGACGTAATGTCGGCCGTCAATGCCGTGAGCAAGCAGGACGAACTCAAAGGTGCCGACACGATGTTCAAGAACTGCTGGCTCGGCGGCAGCCCGCTCGTTCAGAGCGATGCGATTCTCAAAACGTCGGCCCTCGGTGCGCTGGGCAGTCTGTTCGCCACCTGCCACACGGAAATAAAAAACTTGTAGGGGCGCACACCCTTTCGGACATCGAGGACGAGCAGACGATTACGAAGGGGTGCGCCCTGATCCGGGCGAATTTTCACATCGACCCCGGTACGCTGACCTATGACGAGTGGGCGGGATTGTATGAGCAGGCCGTATGGCTGGAACGAACGCGCCTCCTCGCGCTCGGAAAACTGTTAGAGAAACTTTTTGCGGAAGAACCAAAAAAGTAGTGAATGAGCAGCTACGCATTTAACTATTCCTTCAATATCACGGGCAACTGCGATGTTGTCGTGCAGGGCATCACGCAGGGTGTGAAAGACCTGAACGACAAAATCCACAAGTCCGTCGGGCTGTGGGATAGCTTCGAGGGCAAGCTGCTCGCGCTAAATCAGTTCACGCAGTACATCGAGGGCGTGGGCCGCACGATGCAGGAAACCCTGCAGCCGGGTGCTGCGCTCAACGCTTCGCTGGCCGACCTCTCGGCCATATCGGGCGAAACGGGCGAAAGTCTGCGGACGATCGAAGGCTACGCCCGCGATACGGCAAAGGCGTTCGGCGGTTCGGCGGCGCAATCCGTCGAGTCGTACAAACTCCTGCTGTCGCAGCTCTCGCCCGAACTGGCGAAGTACCCCTCGGCGCTCAAAGCGATGGGCGATAATATCGCCGTTCTGAGCAAGACGATGGGCGGTAACGCCACGGCTGCGGCCGAGGTGCTGACTACGGCCATGAACCAGTACGGCGTATCGCTGGCCGATCCGATGGAGGCGAGCCGTCAGATGGCGAAGATGATGAACGTAATGGCCGCCGCCGGGCAGGCGGGTTCTGCGGAGCTGCCGACGATCAAGGTCGCGCTGGAGCAATGCGGTATGGCGGCCAAGGCGGCGGGCGTGTCGTTCGAGGAAACGAACGCGGCGATTCAGGTGCTCGACAAAGCAGGGAAAAAGGGGGCCGAGGGCGGCGTCGCGCTGCGTAACGTCATGGCGATACTTTCGACCGGACGCTTCCTGCCCAAAGACGTGAAGGAGGAACTGACGGCGGCGGGCGTGAACATCAACGCGCTCACCGACAAATCGAAGTCCCTCACGGACCGTCTCACCCCGCTGAAAAAGGTACTCAACGACACGGCGCTGTTCACGAAGTTGTTCGGCCGGGAAAACAGCAACGCGGCAATGGCCCTCGTGCAGGGCATCGACGAAGTGACCCGTTACGAGTCGGTGATCACCGCCACGAACACGGCCGTCGAGCAGGCCGGGATCATCATGGGAAGCTACAACGAACGGCTCTCCCGCGTGCGGGCCAAGTTCGACGACCTGAAAATCTCGCTGTTCAACGCATCGGGCGACTGGGGAATTTGGGTCGAGGTCGTGGTCAGCTCGCTTGTGCCGCTGGCGCAGATGACGCCGCTGCTGTTGGGCGTCGGAAAAGGCATCGCTTTCATCCGTTCTTTGAATTTCGCCGGAATGTGGCACGGGGTGATCGGCATGATGGGCCGGGCCGTCTTGTCGCTGCAAATGTATAACGGCTATTTGAGCATCGGTAAGGTGCAAGCGCTGGGTTTCATGCGCAACATCGTGCAGGCGACCGTCGCCACGCTGCGCTTTGCCACCGCCGGAATATGGTCCGGCATCAAGGCGCTGGGGGCTTATGTCCTCTCGCTCGTAACGGGCGGCACGGCATCCGTCACGTTCGCAGGCATTGCCTCGGCAGGCTTCGCTACGTTCAAGACGGCCGCAGTAACCGCTTGCCGGGCCGTGGGCGTGGCAATTATGAACGTCCCGATCATCGGATGGATTGCGGCGGCCATCGCCGCGCTGGTCGCCGTGGGTGCCTATTTCTGGAATACCTCCGTGAAGTTCCGGGCCACGCTGAAGGGCCTTTGGGCCTCGTTCAAGGCCGTGTTTACGGGTATTTGGGACATGGCAAAAACCGTGTTCGGCGGTTTGGGCGACCTGATCGTCGCGGCGTTCAAGTTCGACGGCAAGGGAATCCGGGCCGCCATTCAGAAAATGAAAGGCGGGTTTTCGGACTTCGGAGCCGAGGTCGGCGGAGCCTTCACGAAGGCTTACGACGCGGAGATCGCCAAGTCGAAAGCCACTGCCGCCGCCAAAGAGCAAGCCTCGTCAGGTGTCGAAACCACGACCTCCAGTCCAAACCCCGCTCCTGACTCCGATCCGCTGGCCGGAGGACTGCAAAGCATTGGAACCACAAGCGCAAAGGCCGACAAGGTCCGCAATATCACCGTGAACATCGAGAAGCTGATCGACCGCTTCGAGGTCAATACAACCAATATGCGCGAAGATATGAGCCGGGTGAAGGAATTGGTCGCCGAGGCTGTGTTAAGCGCTGTAAACGACGTAAACCTTGCAATGTGATGGGAAATTTAGGAGTGATAAGTTTCGGGTTTGTGGCCGCAGGCGTCGCACAGCAGGCACGCTTTGCCCTCTGCCGCTTTCAACCCTCGCAGCAAAACGCCAAATCCCCGTCATGGGAAGGCCACGGCGGAGACATCGCGGGGCACGACCTTTCCGTGCCGATCACCGACCGCAGCTATTGGGAGAGCCGTTACGTGCTTACCGAACTGACGCTGCGCCGCGAGGATGGCCGCACGCTCGTTGTGAACGACGCAGTCGTGAATATCTCACGCGAGAAGCACATGGTCCGCACGACGCTCGTCGGGCTGAGCGGTACGATCAAGGAGTACATCTCCAACGGCGACTATGACATCAGTATAACGGTGGGGATTGTGGCCGTGCGCGACGGCGTAATCGTGGACGAATACCCGGAGGAGGGCATCCGTGAAGTCCGGGAGTTTCTCGACGAGAACAAGGCCATCGAAGTGTCGAGTGTGTTCTTCGAGCTGTTCGACATCAGTCGTATCGTGGTGACGCGATTCGCGCTGAACCAAGACACGCACTCGAACCGTCAGACTATCGACGTGAAGGCGTTGTCCGACGAGGACTACGTAATCAAAAACACCGACTATTAAACACCGTTTAAAGGGCCTTTAAACAATGTTTCGGCTGACTGCGAAAATTGAGATCAAAAGTGCGAAGACGTGGCGGTTCGACAAGGTCGCCGGGGTGGAGATCACCCGCGACATCGACACGCTCACCGATACGTGCGTCGTGACGCTGCCGAAAAAAGTCCGCTGGCAGGGCGAGAGTTCCATGCCCATCAAGCGGGGCGACGAGGTGTCGGTGTGGCTGGGGTACGACAACGAACTGCAATTCGCCTTTCGGGGTTTCATCACGACCATAGGACTGAAAAATCCCATCGAGATACATTGCGAGGATTACATGTTCCTGTTCAAATCGCGGGATGCGAAAAAGATCGCCTACAAGGCGGCCACCATCGAGCAGGTTCTGCGCGATCAGAACCTCGGCGTAAAGTACAAGGTGTTCGGCGAACAGCACATCGGCCAGTTCCGCGTCACGGCGAACACCGTCACCGAGTTGCTCGGACAGTTGAAAGATCAGGGCGGCATCCGGTCGTTCTTTCGCATCGAGGACGGCGAACCCGTGTTGTATTGCGGGGTGCTGTTCGAGCGGGACACGAAATGTAAGCAGGTGTTTGCAACCGGGGTGAACCTGATCGACGACTCGCAGCTCGACGTACAGAACGCCGCCGACGTGAAGATCAAAATACGGGCAATATCACTGCGGCCGAATAACAAACGGATTCGCGTCGATGTCGGGGATGCCGACGGCCAGCGCCGCACGCTGCACACCTACAATAAGGATGAAAAGGAGTTGAAGGCATGGGCCGAGCAGGAACTCAAACGACTGAAACGCGACGGGCTGGCCGGGTCCTTCACCACCTTCGGGGCCGTGCTGATCGACAAGCTCGACAACATCGGAATCAAGATCGACGGTGTGCGCCGGGGCATATATCAGACGGATAAGAACGTGATAAAATACGGGACGGGCGGGTTCCGGCAGGAGATAACAATCGGATTAAGGGTAGCGGAATGACACTCAAAGAGGCTATACGGGTTCTCGCCATGTCGGGGGCCGAGTTGTACTGTAAGATATGCACGGTGGACGCCGTGGACGAGCAGGCCCGGACGGTGGACTGTACGCCCATCGACGAGAGCGCCCCGCTCGTGGGCGTGAACCTGCAAGCGTCGCAAGACGGCTCGGTCGGGGTTGTGCAGTTCCCGGCCGCAGGCAGTTACGTTGTGGTAGCCTTCATCGACCCGGCCGTGGCCGTGGTCGTGCTGTGCGACCAGATCGACAAGGTGCAGCTCGACATCGGCCGGACATCGGCGACGGTGACGGACGAAGGCATTACGCTGAACGGCGGGCGTCTGGGCGGTTTGGTTATATCGGGAAAGACCGCCGGAAGGCTCAACGCTTTAGAGAACGACATAAACGAGTTGAAAGCGGTATTCTCGGCATGGGTTCCCGCGGGAACAGACGGCGGCGCGGCTCTCAAAACTGCGGCCACGGCATGGGCGAGCCGACAACTGACACAAACCGTCGCTGCGGAGCTGGAAAACGACAGCGTGAAACATTAGGACTGATGCGCGGAATATTGATAGACCCCGAAACGGGCGATGTGCAGGTGACCGCCGGGCGGCTGGCCGTCGGCGACACGACGGCCCAAACGGCCGAGTGTGTCCTGCGGGCCGTGCGCGGGGAGTTCAAAGAGCACCCGCTTATCGGGGCCGAAATATTGAAGATGCTCGGCGGGTCCCCGAATCCGATGTGGAAAGCGGATGCAAAGACCATGTTACAGGCGTGCGGATTGTCCGTGTCGCGCGTCGAAATGAAGGACGGACAGATAACGATTGAGTACAATGGCGAAAATAGCACCATCGGATAGGCAGAGCCTCTTGGACATCGCGGTACAGACCAGCGGCGGCGTCGAGGCGGCCTTCGACCTCGCGGCGGCAAACGACGTGAGTGTCTCGGAACCGCTGGAAGCAGGGGCGCAGCTCGAAACTGCACCCGTGGCTGACAAGATGGTGCTGGAAAGGTACACGGCCCGGCAGATACGCCCGGCGACGGAATTGTCGGACGAAGAAATCGAAGCCGCTCCCTTCGGCGGCATCGGCTATATGGGAATTGAAGTTGATTTTATGGTGCGATGAGAACAATAGCGGAAATAAAGGAGTCCATCGAGGCGGACTTCATGCGCAACGAAACGGCGGCGAAACTTTACGGCTTTACGGCCGGGGACAGTTTCGCGGCCTTCTTCGGGAAACTCTCCGTCGAGAGCGTGCTGTTCTACCTCTTTGCAGTTGCGGCGTGGACGCTGGAGAACATGTTCGAATCGTTCCGCAGCGAGGTGAACGCCAGTATCGACAAAATGAAACCGCACCGCCCGAAGTGGTACCGGGATATGGTGCTGGCCTATATGAAGGACCGGACGCTGATCCCCGACACGGACGAATACGACACGGCGGACATGACCGACGAGGAGATCACGGCCGCGCGGGTCGTCAAGCATGCCGTCGCCGACGAGAGCGACGACGCCTCGCTGCTGACGATCAAGGTTGCGGGGGAACAGGGCGGCCGCCGTTGTCCGCTCGACGCGCAGACCGAAAGCCAGCTCAAAGCCTACATCGCCGAGATCAAGGACGCCGGGGTGCGGACGTCGCTGGTGAACATCGCGCCCGACCGCTTCAACTGCGAACTGGACATCTATTTCGACCCGATGCTGCTTGCCTCGGCGGTCGAGAGTACCTGCCGCGAGGCGATACGGAATTACATCGAGAACCTGCCCTTCAACGGCGAATATACCAACATGGCACTCGTGGATCGGTTGCAGAAGATCGACGGCGTGAGGATACCCGAACTCCGGAGCGCAACCACCGTCGCCGCAGGGGAAAGCGTGGTTACTGCGATTGACGCCCGATGTGTTCCGGCGGCGGGATATTTCGAGATGGGCGATATCAAACTGAACATGAAGGTCTACAATGGGTAAGTACGACATCAACGTGAAACGGCTGGCTCTGCTCCTGCTGCCGACATTTTGGCGCAAGCCGGGATTCGCGGCGCTGGCTTATGCCGCGGTGTCGCCCCTGCAATGGCTGCACACGCAATTCGTGTTGTGGAAACACGATGCCGAGTACCGGGTTCAGAAAAACGGTCAGGTGTGTCATCTGCGGGCTGTGCTGAACGATATGTTCGACCCCATCGACCGCCGTATCACGATCACGGACAATGCCGAGAACGTCGGATATATCATCCTGCACCACCGGGACACCGACCAAAGCGTTCGGCTTCCGGCCCGCGGTTCCGGCCGGGCCGTGATACTGAACCGCCGAGGTTACGGCGGCGTGAACGGCTACGATTTCTGGGTGAACCTGCCCGTCGCGTTGTACGGCAAAGTAGACCTCGCCCAAGTGACGGGTGTTGTGAACACCTACAAATTGGCATCAAAACGATTTTCGATAAACTTCATTTGAAATGAAACAGATACACGGAAGATACCTCTTGCAGCCGAACAAGGACTTTCCCGCCGACTGCGAAATGCTCGACTACCTGCAAACCAACGCGCACGTCGTGTCGATTATCGGCAACATCGCCGGAAACAAGGCCGTGCTGCTCGGATGCGACCCGATGGATAACGGAGCCCGCCGGGCCGAAGGTTACGTATTCCTGCACACGCGGGAGCACCCCGAAGGGGAGGTGCTGTATTGGGAAGGCGGCGCAATCGGCAGCGGCATGTACCTCAAGCAGGAGGTGATCTCCGTGCAGGCGCAGGGCTACGACTATCCGCAGGCATACGTGAGGCGGTCGCTCGCGCCCGGCGTCGGCGATGAAAACTACCGCTGGGAAGATTTCCGCGAGGCCCAATCGCTGCCCACCCTCGACGAGGAACTGGCCGCCCTGCGCAAGACGCTCGCCGACATGAAGCCGTCGCCGCTGGGCATGGTCGAAATGTGGGCTGGGCGCGAGGTTCCCGACGGGTATCTGCTCTGCGAGGGGCAGCAGCTCCGGCAGACGGAGTACCCGGAACTGTTCGCCGCCATCGGTGCGGCCTTCAACAACGGCTACGACTGCAACGGCCGCCAGCTCACGACATCGGCGGGCTTCTTCCGTCTGCCCGACCTGCGCGGCCGATTCGTGGTCGGCTACTACGGCAGCGACGAGGACTACAAGACCCTCGGTGCGGTCGGCGGCAAGAAAACCCACCAGCTCACCGTGGAGGAACTCCCCGCGCACGATCACGGGCTGTTCCTGCAACACGCGGGAAAACGTTTCACGGGCGGCGGCTCGGCGAATGCGCTCAACGAGGGCGACGGCCGCACCTATTCGACGGGCGGGAACAAGCCCCACGAGAACCGCCCGCCGTATTATGCGCTGGCTTACATCATGCGAACGAAATAACACGAGGACGCAATGGCAATTATCACACGGCCACAACTCCGCAAATGGTTCGGGAAAGGGAAATATCCCACGGCCGCACAATTCTCGGACGTTTGGGATAGCTTTTGGCACAAGGACGAGGACAAGATCGCCATCAGCGGCGTCGATGGTCTTGCGGAGCAGCTCAACAGCAAATTATCCGCGGCCGATGGGCGGAAACTCAAAGAAACCGTCGAGCAGACCGCTGGCGACCTCGCGCAACACAAAAAGGAGTCGGACGAGGCCATCGATCAACTCCGCGAACAACTGGATAACCTGCGGTCGGTCGTTGAGAACGACTGCGTGCAGCGAACTACCCGCGTAACCCTTCAAGGAGGGTCTCCGGCGGATTTGATAGGCAACAAATAAACACAAAATACAATGGAAGACAATCAAGCATTGGCGGCGTTGGAGCAAGTTCTGCTGGCGGCTCGCATCGCACACACAACCGGAACCGAGGCCGAATGGACCACGGCGAACCCCGTTCTTCTCAAAGGTGAAGTCGGATTTGTGGAGGGCACGTCCCCCGTGAAATTCAAGGTCGGCGACGGAACGAAAACTTGGTCGGCGCTCGGCTGGGGACAGCCGACCACGCTTGCGCAGCTCGCGGCCGACGCCACACACCGCCTGGTCACGGATACCCAAATCGCGGGCTGGAACAACAAAGCCGAGAAAACGCCAGCCACGCATGCGGCCGACGGTCTGATGTCGGCGGCCGACAAGACGAAGCTCGATGGCATCGCCGCAGGCGCGAACAACTACCAGCACCCGGCGACGCACCCGGCGACGATGATTGTCGAGGATTCGGGCCACCGCTTCGTCACAGATGCCGAAAAAGCCAAGTGGAACGAGGAATATACCATCGAAAAGGTGGCGACAGAGAGTGGATTCGCATCGACGTACCACCTGAAAAAAGGTGCCAACAAAGTTGGCGTGTCAATCAATATTCCGCTCGATCAGGTGCTCAAGTCGTCGTCCATCAAGACCGTGACGACGGCCAATTCGCCTTACTCCGGGGCCAAGCCCGGCGACAAGTACATCGAGTTCCTCTTCCAGAACAACAACACCCCGCAGTACCTG